>FUFK010067189.1_pt1 | contig 17771 bp, 22 predicted proteins | sample 1021851 | NCBI WGS metagenome assembly FUFK01 (sample SAMEA51879418, study PRJEB19060) | metagenome | reverse complement strand
GGTTTTCCGCGTTGACCGTAGGTCAAGGAGGCAAGGAAAAGCTTACATGAAACGTGATGATAAACGTGATGAGGTTGAATGAACGAAGCAATTAAATTTCCCGAAGGGTAATTGCGGAGTGAATGTTCAAGAGTGCAAGTGAATGAGAGTAACGAGTGAGCTTGCTTGGCAACCGAAGAACACCGATTGGGAATGCAATGGGAAAGATTGCAATGAATCGGAACGATTCAAAGATTGACACGTTGACCATATTCATGGAAGACGCGAGGCCAATGGTGATAGTTTGTTTGATAATAACAAGGGGATAGGGGTGGCTATCGAATGATTGTGAAACCAAAAGAAAATATAAAACCCCGAGGGGCTTGACCCCGAGACCGCTTCGATGAGATATGAGAAAGCCTACAACGAGTACAAAAAAGCTAAAAAGTTTGAGAAAGCTATAAGGTGGCGGATAGGGGGTAGGGTAAAAAAAAGTAGTTTTGTATAAGATAGTATGTGTGTATAACGTAGTATTGCCCAAATGCTAGGTATATCTCGTGGCCAAAAAAGTAAAATAGATCTAACTAATATAATTAGTGTGTAACTATTTACAGGAATACGCCACATTAAATCTTTTTCCTTATATTTGTAGTATGTTTAACTACACAGTTGATAGCTATGGACAAGTTGAGTTTAGCCCTGATGCGAGAAATTGTTCGTATGAAATTGGCAAAGGAACCACGATTACGTATACAATTACTCCAACAAAAACTGGACAAAATCATGCGACAAGCAAGTGACAAACGAGCGTCAAACACAAATGCTTGATTATAAGACACTTACAGCGCCTTTTTTGGACATAATCTTCTGGTGTGTAAAAAAACGACAAGCATAAATATATTATATATATAGATATATTAAAAAGAATAAAAAGAAGAATATAATTAAATTGATTTTTTATGATAGAAAAGAACATATCCTTTGGTTCTGAAGGCCGTTATAACCTTAAGAAAGGTATAGATATATTATCTGAAGCTGTAGCCTCCACTCTTGGAGCATCTGGTAGAACAGTAATTATCGAAGACCAATTTGGAACCCCCCACGTAACTAAAGACGGAGTAACTGTTGCAAACAGTATAGTATTATCAGACCCTGTAGAAAACTTAGGGGTTAGTATTTTACGTCAAGCCTCCCAAAAAACAGCGACAGAAGCTGGTGACGGCACAACTACGTCGTGTGTTTTAGCAAAAGCGATCATAGATAGGTGTTTTGAAGAAGTAGAAATGATAGATAATGTGACTCAAGCTAAAGAGGGTATAGAACAAGCTGCAAAAGATGTGGTGTCAATTTTGGAAAAAAGCAAAAAAGACGTCACCGAATCTAGTTTGGTAGAAGTAGCGACGATTTCAGCAAATGGAGACACGTATTTAGGTAATATGATTGCAGATGCTTATAATAAAGTAGGTAAAGATGGAGTAGTTACTATGGACGAGTCCTCCACAAACGAAGATTATACTGAAATTACTAATGGTACACGTATCAAAAAAGGCTACGGCACCCCTTTTTCTGTCAATAATCTAAGAAAACGTACAGTTGAGTTTCAAAATCCACTAATTGTAATAAGTGATACTAAAATTGACATGCACGAAAGACTACATTTCGCTTTTGAAGCATCAATTAAGCAAAAAAGACCACTTTTAATCATATCTGAGCTTGATGATAGGGTAAAATTGTTTATCACACAGAATATTAACAAGAAAAACTTAACTGCAAACTTTATAACACCAGAAGGAATAGGAATTAAGAGGTTTGAATTACTTGAAGACCTGTGTTTGATGACAGGAGCTCGTATAATTTCAGAATTATCTGGTGATTCAGCACAAAATATAGATTCTAGCTACCTTGGAACGTGTAAAACCATGATTTCAGACCTAAATGAGACAATTTTAGTGTTTGAAGGTGAAGAAAACCCAAAAAAGCTAGAAATTATAGAATGGTTAACTAACGAAATAAAGCTTACAAAGAATAAAGCTAATAAGTGGCACCTGAAAGATAGGTTATCAAAACTTGCTGGAGGTGTAGCTACTATAAAATTAGCAGGTAACTCAGATGTAGAGCTTAAAGAAAAGAAAGATAGGGTTGATGATTCCATCCATGCAACAAAAGCAGCCTTAGAAGAAGGTATAGTTGCTGGTGGAGGAGCAGCACTGTTAAATGCTACTAAGAAAAAAAATCGCAAAAAAGCCCCTCGAAGCTCTTCCGATTCTTTCAAGGCAGGCTATCATATTGTATTTGATGCGCTTTCTGATGTATTTAGGAAGATAGTTGAAAATTCAGGAGAGAATCCAGAACCTGCATATAAAGTTTGTATGGCAGGTAGGTTAAATTATGGATATGATGTAAAAAACAAAAAATTTACAGATATGTATAAAGCAGGCATTATAGATCCATTCAAAGTAACAAAGAACGCAGTTTTAAACGCAGCATCAGTTGCAGGTGTTATTTTAACAACATCTTGCGTTGTTTCAAATAAAAGAATAAAAAAAGAAGAAATAAATAAATAATTATGGCAACACATGATCACCACCCTTTTGAAAATCAAATTTTCAGTCATTTTAGGGAACAAGCAAAAGAAATCAATAAAGCGATAAAACTTTTAGCAAAACAAGGATATACTGTAATAGACCTAGAAGGCCAGGTAATTACCAAATGGAATGTTGATGATGAAAAGAAACCTAATGTAAATTATAATAGGGCACCAAAATTACCACAAACCTAATGAAAGCAGTAGGAAACTTTATAATTATTAAAGATGACGAGGTAGTTCAAAAAAATGAATTAGGACTAATTATTACAGAACAATCAGATTTAAACATTAGATATATAATTGGCGAAGTAATAACTGTAGGCGACTTAGTAAAAGAAGTAGAGCCAGGTAGTTTTGTTTATTTTGATAAGGTAGCTGGTTCTGACCTAAGAGTAAAAGGTGAGAAATACAAAGCTATACGAGAACAAGACGTTGTAGTAACCATGAAAGATGTTAATTCCGTTATTTGATTACAACAAACACAGGATTATCATGGAGTCTTATTTCCGCTTTGACGGTAAAGATTACTTGTTTTTTCCAAAAGGTGTTAATTATTACAGGCTATATAGAACTACACGAAAGATAAATTCGTTTAAAGAGCTTCAATATATAGCTGAAAAGTTTATATACCTCAACCCTGACTTTGATATACCATTAATGATAAAGCTTTTTTTAGATTTATCAGACAGAAGTAATGGCCACATTATTAGAACCTATGGTAAGGTAAGAGTTGAAAACATGGTTTTAGTGGTATCAGAGCAAAATAAAGTTCCTTATTGCGCTAGAAAAAGAAAAATCATATTTAATCCTGCTAAAAGAATAGATAGAAAAGAGAAAATGAAAATAGTAGGAAATCTTATAAGCAGTAAACAAAGACCAGCAAAACAATACTTAGATAATATAGTGCAAGAACTATGGCAGGATAATATAAAAATTACTATAAGCAAAGTAGCAGAGGTTGCNAAAACATCAAGATATATGGTTAAGTGGTATTTTGATGATAATGTAATTCAAAAAATTCAGGATTTAAATGTAATTATAAAAGAAACAAATTTAATATCTAAAGCTATTGAAGCTATAGATGAACTCACGGAGGGTGGAAACAGAGTCAGAATGAGACAACTTAAAAAATTAACATCAATTAGAGACTATAGTATTTTAAAGAAAGCAGTCAAAAAATACGAAGATGCTATTTAGAGTTCATTTTTTCTATAATGTTTTTATAAACTTTGTCAGTATACGTTTGTTTTTTAAATATTGGATTGGATCTAGGGTCCTCTGATATTAATTCTTCCTTCATAAGCTTTTTGTACATGTTAGAACAAATTGTTTTAGATTTCTGTGTCAATTCATAAAGTTTACTTTTACCAAGCTTTGTGCCTCCAGACCTCCACTCTTTGATATAGCCTTCTTGCACCATTCTATAAAATCTTCTTTTATCCCAAGACATAGAGTTTTCATAGTAATTGAATTCATCTTTTCTAAAAAAAGGAACATCATACAAATAAAGAAGCATATCTAATTCAGAAGAAGTAATGTTATACTTTTTACGGATATAATATTTTACTACCCTCAAATACTTTAAAAAGTTGTATTTTCTTTCTCTTGGTTGTAATCGTGGCTTTTTGCGTTTGTTTAGATTTACATCTTTTTTATCCAAAATATTCAATGTTATTTTTATTTATCTTTGTTACAAAATAAACGAAAAAAATTTAAAGGTATGTCAAACGGTAAAAGTCCATTTCGAAATACAGGACTAAGCAAAAACTTCATTAGAAGAAATCAAGCTTTTATAAATCCTGCTTTACCTACTAGTTTTCACAACCAAGGTGTAAGGTTAAATGAAGCAAATCAACAAGTCAGAAGAAACTTTGCTTCTGGACAAGGAGGTTACTATCAAAGAACTAATATTACAGCCCAATCACGAAGAAGACAGAGCGGTACAGGTGTAGTAATGAATCAAAAACATCTAACTGCTGTAAATAAAGGATTAAAACATTATGGAAAAAGTTTTAAAACAATTCAAAAAGGTTATGTAAAATCTGAAAAACTTATAGCTAAAGGTGAAAAGAAGATAGCTAAAACAACTAAAAGATTTTCTCCTAAAGTACAAAAAGCGTATGGCAAATACTTGTCTGCCGTTATGAATCCAGGCTCAGTAAGTCAAAAGAAACTAACAAGGCTACAAAAGAAAGCTACTAAAGTAGGAAGCAAATACACTCAAAAAGTAGAAAAGATAGCAAGTAGAATTGGTGGTAAAGCCGCTAATATAAGACAAAAATCTTATTTTAAAGGATCTATACAAAACAGAAAGAGCAACAGACAAATAGGAACAGGCTTGCATTATGGTGGTAAACCAACAACTTTTGCAAATCCTATATTTCAGTCATACAAAAACTTTGATACACAGGCAAAACTGAATCAATCCAATAAAAAAGCTAATATAACAATGGGCAACCAAAATACAGGAGGCTTATATAATGCAAGAAACATTTCTTTTATGAAAACTAGAAGTGTTGTAGCTGGAGGTCAGAATACAAGCTATAAAAAATTTCAAAATAGGTTTAACACTCCTTATGGAAGAACATATCCAGAAAGAGTAAAAACAACATTTTAATCATGGCAAAGGAAAAAAAGAAAAAAGGCAATAAGATTTGTGCAGCTGGCATAGCCTGGGCAAAAAGAACTTTTGATACATATCCGTCTGCGTATGCAAACATGGCGGCTAGTAAATATTGCAAAGACCCTAATTACGCTAAGGGCAGTAAAAAGAAAAAGTAAGTTTAACATTTAAAATTAGAAATTATGCCATACGGAAGTGCAACATACGGGCCTAAGAAGAAAAAGGCCATGAAGAAAAAAAAGAAAAAAGGAAAAAAGAAAAAAGGATAATGGGCGAGCTAAAAAAATGGCGAGATCAAAAGTGGGTTCGTATAGGTTCTGATGGTTCTATAAAAGGAGCATGTGGAACTAGTAAAGATAAAAAGAACCCCGACAGATGTTTGCCGTTAGCAAAGGCTAGGTCAATGTCTAAAGCAGAAAGAGCTAAAACTGCTAGAAAAAAGAAAAGAGAAGGCAGAAAAGGCAAAACAGTGGTTAGTAACACTAAAGCTGGAAAAGTAACAAAGAAATACACTAAATAAATAATTATGGCAAAAATTAGTACATATAACAATGACGGAACTGTAGAAGCAGCAGATAAGTTGATTGGAACAGACGGATCATCTGGTGCTGATGGTGGTAAAACAAAAAACTATACCGTTGCAGCTTTAGAGTCTTTTATGTTTGCTTCACCATCTATAACTGGATTAGCTGATTATGCTGATGATACAGCTGCTGCTGCAGGAAATGTACCAGTAAATGGTTTATACAGAACAGGAAGTGTAGTAAAAATAAGAGTATCGTAATGGCAGACAAGGCAAAAATGAAATGTAACGTTGTTCGTCCTAGTGATAGAGCGGGCAAAAAAAAGATGGTTAAGGCTTGTGCAAACGGAAAAGAAAAGATAATTCATTTCGGAGCTAAAGGTTATGGACATAACTATTCAGACAAAGCAAGAAAATCATTCAAAGCAAGACATAAATGTTCATCTGCTACAAATAAATTGAGTGCAAGATATTGGGCTTGTAAAAAGCTTTGGGCAGGAAAAGGAGGCTCTACAAAGTCTTCGCCAAAGAGCAGGCAAGGTAAATATTAATATCATATTTTTATTAAATTTGCATTATGAAAAGTAGAGGTTTAGGAGATACTATTGAAAAAGTTACAACTGCAACTGGAGTTAAGAAAGTTGTAGACACTATTTCAAAAAAAATGGGAAAAGACTGTGGCTGTGCAGAACGTAGAGATTCACTTAACAGGATGTTTCCTTATAAATAAAGGAAGCTATGTTAAGTAGAACAGCTAAATATTACAGAGATAACCCTGAAGCTCGAAAAAAGCACAGAAAATCAAGTGCTAAAGCACAGAAGAAAAAAGAAGCTGTGCGAAAAAGAGTCGAATGTAATTTATTTAATAGGAAAAACAAAAAGTCACGAAAAGGTGACAAGTTAGATTGCTCACACCGAAGTGGCAGGTTGGTATTAGAAAGACAAAAATCCAACAGAGCTAGAGGTGGAGGTAAAAAGAAATAACATGGCGACAAAAATTAGTGAAGACACAAATGTACAATTAGATTTAAAAACAATAGGTATGTTAATAGCTGGAGCGGTTATGCTGGCAGGAACATACTTTACCCTTCAAGCTCAAATACAAGAAGCTAAGGAGTTGCCAGAACCTGAAGTAAGCTCAATCGAGTTTCAATATAAAGACGAATTAGTTAGAAGTACAGTAGAAAAAATTGAATTAGACGTTAATTCTGTAAAAGAGGATGTTGGTGAAATAAAAGAACAATTGAAAAAAATGGATGAAAGGCTCTATGAAATAAGCAAACAGAGATGAAATCCTTAATTAATATTATTGTTTTTTTAATTCTAACCTCTAATGCTTTTGGTCAGAGTTTTAAAGACGAAATATCAATAGTTCAATTCAGCGCTCCTTTTACTAAAGAGGCAGAAATATCTCTAAAAATATTTGATGATTATAACATTTATACTTTTTCTATAGTAGAAAAAAAAGAAGTGTTTGAGAAAGAAAAAATTAAATACCTCCCAACAATTATATTATATAATGATGGAGAAGAGGTTATTAGAATAGAAAGTGGTATATCACTTAAGTTACCAGAAGATACAGTAGATCTTCTAGAAAAAGAAATTGATGAAATAATAGAAAGTAAGTTTTAAAATGAAACAATTAATAACATTAGCATTTGTAATATTGACGCTGAATGCATCTGCACAGGTCATTGACACAGATAAAAACATAGAAAACAAGATTGTAAAAAAATATAAAGCAAAAAGTTTTTTTAATGAATTATACGATGATTTTCTTAAGTATGGAACATTTTACGCAGCAGGTAATGTAGGAAACGCAAAAATAGAAAATTCAGAGTATTTTGTAAGAACTGACCCAGATGACTTATATGCAATACCAGAGGTAATAGACCAAACAATTTATCATCCATTTGATTACAGATATGGAATAGGAATTAGAAAGTTAGCAAGGTTTGGATATGAAATTAAAGAAAACAACTTTTACAACGGAACTGAAAGTAATGTTGGTTTATCTGCACCTACTGCAGCAGTCAAAGGTTTAGAATATTTATTACACTGGGAAAAGGAAAGAAGAGATGGTGATGAGTTTAACAATAAAAGAGTTTTTGTAAGACACACAGGCAAATACCATATTGTAAAATTTGAGAACAGAGAGTCTGGAAACGTGGGTTTCGAATACTTGTCTGGAGAAGTTAGAGCTAGATTACCTATAGGTAAGAAGTTTAGTATATCTGCAGGCGCTATTTATCGTACACATCAAAAAGCTTATGGATATAACCCAATTGAAATATGGCTGAATGAAATAGCGGTAGATGATTTTGGTAATGAATATACTGCAAACCCTTGGTACAGTCTTGGATACGAATACGGTTATAGTGATCACTTTACTTCTTATACAGATATAAGTACAGGAAACACAATGTATGATTGGATATGGAGAGATGAACAGGGTAATATTGTAGCTTATTCAGANTTACAATTTCGAGATGAAGTGTTTGGAGATTTGATGAATAGATACAATCAAGAAATATTTGACACTCTTGATCCGTACGCAGAGATTGCACCTATAGTAGGTTTTGATTTTTATCATTATAAAAGAAATTTTTGGCTTCATGCATATGGAAATTGGATTTTACCTTACCACAAGTATTTAAAAGGAGATGATGATTTTAATTATCTCAATAGAAATAATTGGGGTAAAGGAGGTTTAAGAAAAGATTCAACACCAGAGCAGTGGTCAGACTATCAGGCTGGATTAATGTTCGGCTGGAAAATAAGCAAAAGCTTTGGTATCTTTGTAGAGGGAGAATATACAAAGTTCTGGGAGTCAGAACTTTTTCAAACTAATTTTGGATTAAATATAACATTAAGATAGTATGTGGAAATTAACTAAAGAATATTGGAAAGACATGTGGGTTTTATTATGGAGTAAAACTACCGTGGATGATATAATAATAGCTAAAGCTAATAAGATAAAAGCAAAAGCTAAAGCAGTAAAACGAGCACTAAAAAAATAAAGATATGGAATGTGATTTTAATTGCCCATTTTGTAATGGATGTTGATAATGGAAAGGTTATCAAAAAATGTATCGTATAATGAAGCTATCCACTCTGAAACAGCAAAGAGGAGAGGGATAGACAACACCCCTACGGATGAACATCTTGGAAACATGATGACTGTAGCAGAAATGATTTTTCAACCTTTGAGGGATTGGGTGGGCGGACCTATAAAGATTAATTCTTTTTATAGATCGCCAGAACTTAACAAAGCCATAGGAGGTTCTACAAAATCTCAGCATTGTAAAGGTCAAGCGATAGATATAGATGATGTTTATGGTCACGCTTCTAATGCGGCAATGTTTGATTGGATAAAAGCAAATCTTGATTATGATCAAATGATTTGGGAATTTGGAACGGATCAAAACCCAGCTTGGGTTCACGTTTCATATGTAGATGCACAAAAAAACAGAAACAGATGTTTGAAGGCATATAAAGAAGATGGAAAAACTAAATACATGGTAATATGAGTGACAAGAAAAAATTTAAAAATACAACTGTAGGTAAACTATTATTAGGAGCTGCTGGTATGATAAATCCAACTCTTGGTAGTGTGTTACAAGGTGTTACAAGTCCTAAAGAAGCAATTGCAGCAATAGGTAAATCTGATGTCAGTAATGAAGATAAAATTAAACTTCAACAATTAATTTACGAACAACAGAATAAAGAGATTGAATCTATAACTAACAGATGGCAAGCAGACGCTGCTAGCGATTCATGGCTTTCGAAGAATGTACGTCCACTGGTTTTAGTTTGGTGTATAACTATTTTTTCATTAGCAGGTATATTAGATAGCGTAGAATCAATTCCTTTTAACATAGGTGTTACTTGGAATGACACTTTTGAGAAGGTGATGATGGCTGTTGTTCTAGCTTATTTCGGAGGAAGGACGACAGAAAAAGCAACGAGCATTTTTAAAAAACAATGATTGTGAACATAAAATAAAAAACGATGGCAAAAAAAATTAGTGAAGACACAGAAGTAAAACTAGATCTCAAAACAATAGGACTGTTAGTAGGTGGTGCAATATCACTTGCTAGTATATGGTTTACTCTACAAGCAGAAATTCAAGAACTAAACAACAAAATAGACAACTTTAGTAGTGAAGAGTTTGTTCAAAAAATGGAGTTTCAATTAAAGGATGAGCTAGTAAGAAGCACAATTATTCAAATAGAAAAATCAACTGAAGTATTAAAAGAAGACATACTAGACAATAAAGAATCAATAAAAGAATTAGAAGACAAAGTTTATAAAAGATGAAAAAATTAATTTTAATTTTATTCTTATTTTTCAGCTATAGTAGTTATAGCCAACAAATAAGAGTAGTGCAAATAAACGCTAAGTGGAATCAGCAAAATACATTATATCTTGAAAATCTAAGAGGATGCAAATATGATTACGCTTGGCTTGAAGACCAAGGTCCAAAATTAAAGAGTCAAATAAAATCTGTTCCTGTAATACTCATAGAAAAAAACGGTAAAATAGTTAGAACTTTTCAAGCAGGATTAGATTTTAAACTTGATGTAAATAGTAAATTTATTCAAGACCTTGTTTATGAATTAAAAAAGGATGGCTAGAATAATATATAAGCCATACGTAAAAGCCAAAAGAAAGAAAAGACCTGGAGTCCACGCAAAAACAAAATCTTCAAAATGCGTGAGTAGCAGAAACTACCAGAAGAGATATAGAGGACAAGGCAGATAATCACTTTGATTAAAATATTATCTTTGCATATATAAAAAATTATAATGGCAAGAATTAGCACTTATGCGTTAGACTCTAATGTTACGAAGAATGATAAGGTAATTGGAACTGATTCTGCAGGAACCCATACAAGAAATTATAAAATATCAGATATAACTGATTTTTTAAACAAAAGTGGATCTGTAGAAAGTACTGGTTCTAGATTTAAATTTATTAGACCTTCTAATAATACACAAACGTATGGGTTTATAAGGTTGCCAATAGACCAAGGAGCAACAGTAGCTTTTTCTACAATATCTACTATTCAACTACACAAAAAATCAGCGGCAGCTGTAGACATAAATTCGTTTTATGAAACAATAGAAAAAAGTTTGGTTTTATTACAAAAAGCTGATGACCCAACTCAGTTTGGTGTATTTGAATGGAATAGTTCTACACAAAATACAAACAATACAGACCTGTATGATATTGCAGTTGTGTTCAAGGGCGGAAATGGAAGCCTACAAGATGAAGAAGATTATTTATTATCTTTGTTGTTGTTTAGGTTTGACGACCTTGATAAGCATAAAGCGGTTGAACAAGCAACACCGTCAGCTACTTGGACAATGGAACACGCACTTAATAAAAAACCAAGTGTAACTATAGTAGATGACCAAGGACATAAAATAATGGGGAAGATTGAATATGATGACGCTAACAATGTAACAATAAGATTTGGCAAAAACGTTGCGGGCTATGCATATTTTAACTAAAAAAATTGAAAGATGGCTATAAAATTTTTACATAATATTTCTCTAGAAAACCTAGAATTAAAAAACGCAAAATTAGATGTCGTTTCTTCAGATCCTACATACGTAGGCGCGGATTATGAAGGTAGAGTAATATACAACTCGTCAGATAATGCTATTAAGTTCCACAATGGTAGTTCATCAAACGGAAGCCAGTGGGTTACACTAGATGGTTCAGGAGATATTTCATCTGTAACTGTTAATGCAGGAACAGGTTTAGAAGTAGAAGCAGGAAGTGCATCAGCAACAAGCGGCGCATTCAGTGTTACTTTAGGACTGACAGATATATCAGGTGTTTCTGGAACACATGGTTCAGCTACAGCAATTCCATCTATTACAATAGACGGACAAGGTAGAATAACAGGAGTTACAACAAATTCAGTTGCATCTTATTCAGGATGGAGTATAGAAGATGGCAGTGGTAATAATCAAGCTATTGCTTCAGGAAACACTTTAACTGTAGGACAATCAGATGAAATTGAAGCAACAGTTTCAGCAACAGACACTTTAACTATTGGTCACGCAGATGTTACAAGAACTAACACAACTTCTAGTGCAAGTCCAGCTTATGGCGCTACATTTACAGCAATTGATAGTATAACATCAAATGCAAGAGGTCACATTACGGGAGTAAACACAAAAACAGTTACAATACCAGCATCTGATGATACAACATATGATTTAAGAGTAGAATCTGGCGGCTCAAACAACGCTGTCTTAAAGCTTGACGCTAGCTCAGGAGACGATGATTTTGTATCATTTGTGGGAGATGACGATGCTATTGCAATTACAGAAGTTACAACAGTAGGTTCAGAACAAATTATATTTAACCTTAAAGATACTATTGGTGGAGCAAGAACATTTAGTGGAAACGTAACAGTTGAAGGAAACTTAACAGTATCAGGATCAACAGTAACAACAGTATCAGAAACAGTAAATATTGAAGACAACATTATTGTCTTAAACAGTAATTACAGCGGAAGTAATCCAAGTGAAGACGCAGGTATTGAAGTAGAAAGAGGAAGTGAAACAAACGCAAAGCTTTTCTTTGACGAAAGTGCAGACAGGTGGGCGTTTGAAAATATAGAATCAAATTCAGCTGTAGCATATAATATTCCAAAAACAGGTGAATTTAACCCAACAATTGGAACAGACTCAGATATAACAACATCAGGAGCAACAGTTATTGATGATATAACTTTAACTGATGGTGTAATTACAGCAGCCACTACAAGAACATTAACTCTTTCAGATTTAGGTGGGGCTGACAATTATATTGGATGGGTCTTAAAATTAGATGGAAGTAATACTACGGGTGGAGCATCTGTAGCAAGTACTGAAGCGGTAGAATTTTTAAGTACAACTTCAGAGAATGGCGGGGTTACAATTACAAACCCATCTGCCAACCAATTAGAATTTAACGTTGTTCAAGGAACAACAACAAAAAGAGGAGCTCTTGAATTAGCAACAAACACAGAGGCTACTACTGGTACAGATACAGCTAGAGCTGTTACGCCAGCAGGGCTAAAAGCCCATGTTGATACCGCGATAGCAGCAACAGGTTTTGCTGTTGATCTTGATGCAGGAGAGTCATCTGTCACAAAATCAAGTAACACTTACACGGTAACACATGGCCTAGCGTCTTTTGATGTTATAGTTCAAGTAGTTGATATTTCAGCAGGAACTCCTACATACGATACGGTGCATGTCGATATCACAAGACCAACAAACGGCACAGTTGAAGTTGCATTTGCTAGTTCAGTAACAGACGATGATTATAGAGTTCTGATACAGAAAGTAATGTAACTTAAATGAAATGGCACAAAAATTCTTTTCAGATGTAAGTTTAGAATCTAGCAGTAATCTGACACTAGTTGATGGTATATTAACGGTTAATGATGGTAATAACTATGTTAAAATATCAGAAGGAACTAATAGTATAGGTGAAATAGAACTTAAAGATAGTAGTTCAGTGTTTGTACAAGGCTGGGGTAATGATTTTAGAGTTGCAGTTGGTACATATAATAATCATGCTTTAACTATCAATAGTTCAAAAAATGCAACTTTTGCTGGAACGATTACTTCTGGTAATATAACAACTTACTCAAGAATAACTTTTGATTATAATGGTAGTGGATCAGGAAATAATTATTTAGAAACAGGAACAAATAGTGCACACTTTAAAAATTCTAGTGGAACATCTACATTAGGATTAAATTTTTCTGATCAATCTGCAACTGTTGGAGGTAATTTAACAGTGACTGGTGGCACTGTAACATTAGGAAGTGATGTTTCTTTATTTAGAGATGGAGCTAACATACTTAGAACAGATGACACTTTCCATGCTAACAATGATATTCATGTAGGAGGTGCAGGTAAAATATATGATAGAGGAGATACTAACACTTACGTAGATTTTGGTGGTGGTTCTTTTCACGTAAACGCACACAACGTAATAACCAGTGGACATTACTTAGAGTTTAACGCAATGGGTAAACTTATAAATATGGATGTTTCTGGTTGGACATCAGGTCAACAAGAGCACAATATATTATATTCTGGTTGGACTAGTGGCACAGGAGATTATTTATCAATTAAAGTTGCTGGTAACAGCTCTAGTGCTCATGGTAACTTAATTATAGGTGATAATGGCTTGTGGTTTGGTAGAGCAAATACCACTGATAGTGCACAAGCAACTGATAGTAATACTAATCCACATCCTGGTAGTGGCTCAAACTATTTTAGAGTTAATACAGCTGGTCAATTACAAGTATCAGGTTCAGTAGTATCACCTATCTATTATGATACATCAGGAACAACGTATTATCTAGATCTTGGTAATACAAGTAACTCTTTAACTATTCCAGGTATTATATCAATGGCTGATAATAAAGGCGTTACCTGGTCTGGTGGATCAATAAGAGCAGAAGGAAATACCCTTAAGTTAGTTGCTAGTACTTTAATTGACTTACAAGATAATACACAAGTGCAGGGTAATTTAAGCCTTGTTGGTGATGATAGAATTTTAAATTTAGCTGGAGGCAGTACAACAAATTCTCAATCTAGAGTAATTATAGGAGAACAAGGAACATATGGTGTTTCATTTAGATGGAATTCTAGTGCAGATTTAGAGTTTGATGGATTTTGGAACTCCTCTGTAACTGGGTCAAGAAATAGAGACTTAGGTAGTGTTGATGTAAATAATAGAAGATGGAACTTTGAAAATACTGTTGTTGTTGGTGGATCAGTAACAGCAGGGTCATTTGTTAAATCTGGTGGTACATCATCACAGTACTTAATGGCTGATGGATCTGTAAGTACAAGCGCAGGAGGAACCATAGATGGTTCTGGTGCTGCTAATAGATTAGCAATATGGTCAGATTCAGATACTTTAACCTCAAATGTTAATATTACAGTCAGTAGTGGTCAATTAAATTTAGGTAATGGTTTACTAGTAGAAGATAATGACACTACAGTAATTACAGCTAAAGCATATGAACCACATATTGTATGGCAAAAAACTAGAGGTAGTAGTGGTGATGATTATTTCAAAATCAAAGCTGAAAACGATGCAATGATTGTTGACTTTACTGCAGCTAGAGATGGGGGTAGTGATACAAGAGTTTTAAGAATAGATAACAATAATAGATTTATATTTAGTACAAACGGTGAGTATAATGTATTACACACTTCATTAATGAGTGTTTATGGTAGACTTACTAGTAGCTCTGATATAAGATCAACTCAATATTATGATTATAATGATACTACTAAATATATAGATTTAAATAGTACTGGTACATCTTTAGTTGCAAACGGTAGTGCAACTTTTGGAGGGGATGTACAAGCCGATAATGTTGGTTTAGGAGCTGCCGCAACATCATTTGGTACTGGTGTACCAACTTTATTATTTAAAGGAACAAATTCAACAAATGGTCGTGCAGGTGCATTATATTTTAAAGAAAACGATGGAACTGATACGGCTGCACTATATGTTACAGATGGTGATGATGGATATGGAACAGTTTTAACAGCTTATCAGGGTAGTTTAAAATTAGCAACAGGCTCTTTGACAGGTACAGTGTTAACACTTGACCAAAGTAACAATGCAACTTTTGCAGGAAATATTGTAACCTCTTCAAGTGGAGGAAATAAAGGAATTAAAGTTATAACGGCAAATGATGCTGAAGGGTTTTTAATATTCGGTGATGCACAAGATAATTCTATGGGTGGTATGGCATATAATAATGCTACTGATTCACTTGATATTGATTGTAATAATGGAGTAGCTTTATCTTTTAATTCATCAAGAAACGCAACTTTTTCAGGAGACATAACAGTTTCAGGCGGGGATATAACTTTAGGTGGCACTGGTAGAATACAGGGTGTTGATACAGTTTCAGCAAACACAGATGCTGCTAATAAAGCATATGTTGATGCCCATACGTACTCACACAACCACGATAGCAGATACTATACAGAATCTGAAATGCAAACCTTTTTTAATAGAGGTTATATATCAAACCATAATGCTAGTAACCTTTCGGTTGGTTGGTATACAATTGCAACAAATACTGGGGATAGAGCATTAGGAGAGTTTCAAATATGGGATACTGCAAGTAGTGACCATCAATCTGTATTATTTAATGCAAGCCATCACTTTGGCACTAACAATTCAAACGATATTACTGTTTTAGCAAATTCAAGATTTAGTGGAACGAACTTTAGATATATAAGAATAAAAGAAAATAGCACTTATGATGGTGCTGCTTTACAAGTGTATGTAGATGGTACTAGTAATACTGTCAACGTTGCTATCGTTGGTGGTAATGCTCAACAATCAGGATGGGTTATTAAAGATTGGGTTGCTGATGCAACCGACCCAGGAGATGTTTCTGGTTGGGCAAGCTTTTCAGAGTCTTGTAAAGTAGATTTAGACAATGTTGTCAACGGCGGTATGATTAGTACTGGCGAAATGTATCTTGGTGGAGCAACAACTCAATACAAAGCATTTCATGACAACTACCACCCTAATGCAGATAATGCAGATAAATGGACAACAGCAAGAACATTAACTGTGAATTTATCAGGAGAAGCAGATGGTTCAGGAAGTGTTTCATGGGACGGTTCAAGTGATGCTACGCTTAATATCACCAACATGACTGTTGATAATGGCACATTAGATGACCAATATGTTACATTAGACACAACTCAAACAATTACTGGAACTAAAACAATAGACACTCTTATAATAGGTTCGTCTGCAAAAATACGATTCCAAAACAANGACTATATAAGATATGACGATACAGCTAATGTATTTCATTTTGATGCAGATGGAGTAGATGATGGTGGAGGTGCACAAGGAAATAATGCATATTTTATAAAATACTGGGATAGAGATAATACAACTTATTATGGAGACTTTGCTAGTACAGGAACATCAATAAGAGCAGCTGGTACTGTACACGCATCTAGTTCTAATATGTCATCATATCAGTTAAACGGTACTTATGTAATGGATTCCAGTAGGAATTTAGTTAATATAGTTGGAATAACATCAACTGGTAATACAGCGCTTGGTGGTAACTTAACAGTAGATGGTAACACTGTTTTAGGTGATGGCTTTACTGATAAAGCTGTGGTATATGGTCATTTAGGAGTAGGTGATGACGATTATCCTAAAGTTGCATACCCAGGTCAAAATGCGCTGTGGAGTGGTCAAAGTAGTACAACAGGTCAAATTGTTATTGATTTACCTGGTACATTAGGAAACTATGATATGATGTATATGGAAATAGACATATACGAATATTCTNGTGATGCAGCTACAAAACTTATAGTTGGTGGTCACAACTGGAATAGTGGAGGTAATAGTAATACTAGCAGCACAATGTGGCATAATGTAAACGTCCAAGTTATAGGTAGACTAACAAAACCTGTTTATTTTGGTAGAAGAAATGATGGTACTAACGAAAGAAGATGTATTGCTATTGGTGAAACAACCTCATCGTGGAGTTATGCTACTGTTCATGTTCATAAGGTGCATGGTGCTGGTTTCTACAGCACAGCTATAGATTGGGTTGGAGATTGGAATATAGCACAGACAACAAGCACATCTTACTTTACAAAAAATCCTACGACAAACTTTAACGCTGACGGTTCATACACATTAGAAACTAATGGTATAATGGAAGCAAATATGGTTTATGGTACATCTAGTGTTAGATCACCTATATTCTATGATTTAAACGATACTACTTATTATACAAATCCAGCAAGCACGAGTGTAGTTAACCACATGGATATGGATACTGGTAATACATCAGGTAAGTTCGCTGTTATGAGTTCAGGTGTTCATGGTTCGTATGATTTTTATAATAACGGAACAACTTATTTAAATGGCGCTACTACTGTTGACAGTACGTTAGATGTTGTAACGGGTAGGCTTACTCTTCATACAAACGGGTCGAATACTTATGGATTGATTGCAGGTTATGGAAATGA
>FUFK010039812.1_pt1 | contig 17777 bp, 18 predicted proteins | sample 1021851 | NCBI WGS metagenome assembly FUFK01 (sample SAMEA51879418, study PRJEB19060) | metagenome | reverse complement strand
GCATTTGTATTGGCAGAGGTAATATTTGGAAATATTGCAGCATCAGCCACCCGCAACTTGCCTACCCCATGCACACGAAGTTGTGGATCAACAACAGAATGTCGTCGATCAGGCCCCATCCGACAGGTGCCACATGGATGAAATACTGTGCCGCTTTGTGCCCTGAAGTCATCAATGATTTCATTATCAGAAAGTGCCAGTAAATTAGTTTCTGGCGGCGCCGCCAAAAGCTTTTGTACCGACGGGCTATTTTGCATCCGCCCGATAAATCTCGCCATACGCAAAACATCCTTAATGTCACGCTGATCGTCAAGATAATTGCCATGAATAGCTGGAGGGATCGCGGCATCTGCGGATTTGATATATACCGATCCGGCACTGTATGGTCGGCANGAATTAAAGCTCAANGCGAATCCGGGAGCTNGATCCGGTTTTGTAAGCCTGCGCGTNTCNNCGTCNGTAACGCTATANGTNATNGGNTTGATGTATANCTGNGTATCTANTCNTGNCGCGTCTGGAGTTGCACGCACCAATCCGCCAAGTTGGTTAACCCCAAGTGANAGAGGTCCCTTACGCCGCATAATATANTTCACACCCGCAANAATAAGATGGGGCCAACTTCCCAGAACATTATTNAGNGTTGGACGGTTTGCGAGATGAAAATAATTAATACCAAGATGATCCTGCAGATGTTTGCCAACGTTTGGCTGATCACAAACATTTACTATGCCATGTGATTGGCAAAGCTTCCCTGATCCGATGCCAGATAGCTGCAAAATGTGCGGTGATCCAATGGCACCCGCAGTCAAAATAATCTCTGCGTGCGCTGAAAAGATTTGTGAACGACTATGCTGAATTAGTTCAACCCCCACCGCAGCTCCATCCCTGATGATCAGCTTAGTNACNGTGGCATCCGTCATAACCTTGAGGTTTTGTCGGCCTTTTGCTGGCCACAAAAANGCAGTTGCCGATGANCANCGCCTTCCATGGCGCGTGGTAATATAATAGGGGTAGACACCCTCGCCCATCATCTGNCAACGATNTTTATAAGGTATCTGTAAGTCACGGCTCATNGCAAAAAATGCCGACTTAATCGGGTGATATTGATCTGNGACATCAGTAATTGTTAGTTTGCCTGAAATNTTTTGAGATTGCTGANCNGAACCAACAACATTCTCAAAACACTCAAAAAAAGGTAGAATTGAGTTGTAATCCCATCCCACGTTGCCGGCCCGCTTCCAATCATCATAGTCGCTTGACTGGCCACGGTGATAAACCAACGCATTTATTGAGCTGGACCCCCCCAAAACTTTGCCTCGCGGCACATACATTTTGCGGTTACCAAGCCCAGCCTCAGCCTCAGAATAAAAACGCCAGTTAACTTTTGGATCAGTATAAGTTGCGCCATAGCCAATCGGTGTTTGAACCCAGAAACGTCGGTCTGACGGGCCAGCCTCTATCAGCAAAACTGAGTGTCGTCCATTTGCGCTGAGCTTATCTGCCAGCACACACCCAGCCGAACCAGCCCCGACAATTATGTAATCAAAGGTTGTCATCAGCCCCGCCATCCACATAAGCACCGCGCCGAAATTAGACACGGTGGTATAATCACACGATGAAAAGTGTGATCAAGCCAGCTAGTTTTGCAAGGCTTTAATCAGATAATCAGGAAATCAACCTTATGTGATTACGTATCAGCAAGTTATATGCCACCATGCTCCTTTGACCAGTCACGTGGGTTATGTAAAAACGCCTCAACTGAGTCCAAAGTGCTGCTGTCAAACCGACCCAACTCCTTGCAGGCGGCCAGCACATCCCACCATGTTGCGAGGTAATGTAGCTTGATACCAACCTCGGCAAGGCGGTCCGGCGTATCGGTGAAAATATCATAATAGAAAATCACGAAGGTATGAGCCACTTCAGCGCCAGCTGTGCGCAGAGCCTCCACAAAATTCAGCTTACTGCCGCCATCAGTTGTCAGATCNTCAACCAATAAAATNCGCTGGCCGTCTTTTATGTCCCCCTCGATCCTAGCATCGCGACCGAATCCTTTTGGCTTTTTTCGCACATACTGCATGGGTAGATGGGTGCGCTCCGCCAGCCATGCTGCAAAGGGAATGCCAGCGGTCTCACCGCCGGCTAAAGCATCAAGTGACTCGTACCCAATATCATTCAAGATGACTGTTGCGCCATAATCCATCATNGCCGACCGCATCCGCGGAAANGAAATAATTTTTCGGCAATCAATNTAAACTGGGCTGGCCATTCCTGAGGTTAGTTTGAATGGCTCATCAGCACGGAACAGAACAGCATCAATTTCCAGCAACATCCGAGCAACCGAACGCGCGATCGCGGCTTTATCATAAACATGTGTCATGTTNCCGCCTGCTGAAGACTCGTTCATCTAAACACCTTGGTTACTTTTAAATCTTATTTTCAGGGTACTCGGGATGCTGTCTGGAGCGCCATCATAGCCCGACCCACCCAGCTTGTCATTATGCTGCTACAAATGCGTGCTAAACTGTCTGTCCGTTACAAGCACTGTCAGGCGCGTGCAGCCTTTTTACGTTCATGAGGACACAAGTATTGTTTGCGCAACCGCAAATTTGACGGTGTCACTTCAAGAAGCTCATCCTCGTTAATATAAGCCATCATTTCTTCNAGCGACATGCGCCGAGGCGGCACCAACTTGACAGCATCATCACTACCTGACGCGCGAACATTGGTCAGTTGTTTACCTTTAAGCACATTAATTTCAAGATCATTATCTCGGCTATGCTCGCCAACAATCATCCCCTGATAGACAGCAGTTTGCGGTCCAACAAACATTTGCCCGCGATCTTGCAAATTGAACAAGGCATAGGCTACTGCCATGCCCGCATCTGTTGAAATCAACGCACCGTTTCGGCGGCTTTCAATTGGTCCTTTATGCGGAGCATAGGAATGGAAAATCCTGTTTAAGACACCAGTGCCGCGGGTTTGAGTCAAAAATCGGCTTTGATAGCCGATTAGTCCGCGCGATGGCGCCAAAAACAACAGNCGCGTTTTNCCAGCCCCAGCCGACCGCATGTCGACCATTTCTCCTTTGCGCCGATTCAGGCTGTCGACAACCGCACTGGCGTATTCTTCGTCAACATCAATCGTTACTTCTTCTATCGGTTCAAGACGGGTGCCNTCATCAGCCCGTTGATAGAGCACACGNGGCCGCGANACNGTCATTTCANANCCTTCNCGNCGCATNGTTTCTATTAACACGCCAAGCTGTAATTCACCCCGACCACCAATCTCAAAGGCATCACGATTTGTACTTTCAGTAAAGGTAATCGCTACATTGGTCTCTGCCTCGGCCAACAAGCGTTCTCGTATCACCGTTGAAGTTACTTTTTTGCCTTCACGCCCGGCAAGAGGTGAGTCGTTCACCGTGATGTTAACTGACATGGTTGGCGGATCAATCGGCGTTGAACGCAATGGTTCGGTCACGGCTGGCACACAGATGGTATCTGATACTGAGCTTTTTGTCAGACCCGCGATACAGACAATGTCGCCTGCTGTGACCTTGTCAACGGGCACCCTGGCTGTGCCCTCAAACCGGAGCAACTTTGTTAACCGGCCTGTTTCCACAACCTGGCCATCGAGGTTTAGCCCACGCACCGTATCATTTACGGAGGCTCTGCCTTGGAAAACACGGCCAACCAGACACCGCCCCAAATATGGATCTGAGTCCAGCAAGGTCGCCAGCATTGCAAACGGAGCATCAATTTCAACATCAGGTGCTGGCACATGATCAAGTATAACATCCATCAAAGGATGGAGATTATCACGGGCATCAACCAGTTCNCGCACGCACCAACCATCNCGGCCNGANGCATAGAGAATAGGGAAATCCAGCTGTTGTTCNTTGGCNTCTAGCGCNACAAANAAATCAAAAACCTCGTTTACGACTTCTTCTGGTCGGGCGTCACCTCTATCAATTTTATTGATAATGACAATGGGACGCAGCCCTTGAGCCAGCGCTTTGCCAAGCACAAATTTGGTTTGTGGCATTGGCCCCTCAGCCGCATCAGTGAGCAGAATAACACCATCAGCCATACCCAAAACACGTTCAACCTCACCGCCAAAATCAGCGTGTCCAGGAGTGTCAATAATATTGATCCGGACATCATTCCACGTGATAGATGTTGGTTTGGCAAGAATNGTAATACCACGTTCTTTTTCAAGATCGCCTGAGTCCATCACGCGTTCATCAATGGTTTGATTGTCGCGGAACATACCGCTTTGTCGCATAATCGAGTCGATGAGCGTTGTTTTGCCATGGTCAACATGGGCAATAATGGCGATATTGCGCAATTCTTGGGTCATATTTGTCTCTTGGTTCAGCGTCGCATCAGCATTGCGACGAATAACTACTTGCAATGCGCGTTAATTAAAAGCGTTATTTTACTTGCGCGGATGACTATTTCTCATTCTGCTCGGCGAAAAGCCACCCACAAATTAGGCTGGCCGCCGCCGCACCAAACAACTGTGCAATGATGAAGAACGGCATGTCAGTGGGNGCAATACCCGAAAAACTCTCGGTAAAGGTTCGAGCAATGGTAACCGCCGGGTTAGCAAAACTGGTCGAGGCCGTGAACCAATAGGCGGCGGTAATATAAAGACCCACCAGCCATGGTATCGCGGTTTGGGTGAAGCGAATGCCGCCAAAAATCACCGCCANCAAACCAANTGTNGCGATAAATTCAGATGCATATTGTGCCGGACCTGAACGTAAATTTACNGAGATTTGAAANANNGGNTCTTCAAACATCAGATGCGCNANAACCGTNCCACANAGCCCTCCNATNATTTGCCANACCACATACAAAACAGCTATGCGNGGANCAATCGTGCGGCGCAATGCAAAGGCAAAAGACACGGCGGGGTTAAAATGTGCACCTGAAACAGGGCCCAATATAGAAATCAGCACCACCAAAATNGCGCCAGTGGCAATGGTATTGCCAAGCAAAGCAAGCGCAACATTGCCGCCAGCAAGGCGCTCTGCCATGATGCCGGAGCCAACAACGGTTGCAACTAACATCATAGTGCCAAACCATTCGGCAAATAATCGGCGCGACAAATCCATCATTTGGTTAACTCATGGCTAGTCATCTGTTTGGCCAACGTTCCGATATTAATGATATCTGGACGATGCTCCAGGAGATATGTAATCCGTCTCGCCAATTCATCATAAGTGTCCAAAAATGCTGCGGTGATAGCCTGCTGAGGCCCATCCACAGCGGCCGGATCAGGCAGGCCCCAATGCGCTGTAGCTGGACGGCCTGGCCAAATTGGACAGGTTTCACCCGCAGCATTATCACAAACCGTTATTACTAGATCCAAATGTGGGGCATCTGCTCCAGCAAATTCATCCCAACTTTTAGAGCGCGCAAACCCAGTGTCGATGTCATGCTGGCGTAAAACTGCTATGGCATGCGGATTGGGCTTGCCNGTTGGATGTGANCCAGCTGAAAACGCATTGAATGCTTTACCACCAAGGTGGCGCAAAACCCCTTCGGCAATCAAAGAACGGGCCGAATTACCCGTACATAAAAATAATAAATTGATCGGCATANTTTTTTGCGGTCAGAACGGAATCCGGCTNTCTACATTTTTTAGTATTTAAATGATACGATCTAAATATGACAAAAATGTTAAAAAAAGCCGACCTGCCAACAAAAATTTGCGCCCATTGTGGCCGCCCATTTACGTGGCGGAANAAATGGNNGCGTAGCTGGCCAGAGGTGCGTTATTGTTCAAAACGTTGTCAATCAAATCGTGCGTCTAAATCCTAACTGTTGGCGACGCGCCGCAACATTAATTCCAAAACATTCCTGAAATGTGATCTGTCCTTTTGTGAAAATGACTTGCCTCGCTGTTTGCCACTTTCCTGCATAAAAACATCTGCCGCGCGGCGATCTGCCATTAAATCTCGGTTGGCAAGCTGCACCCCGATATTCGCCGCAGTAAATTCATCACCATTAGGGCGCAATGCCAGCGCCCCGCAGTCGAGAACGCGTGCCGCGAGTGGAATGTCAGATGTAACTACAATGTCACCCAATGCAGCATTGGTAGCGATATATTTGTCAGCTTCATCCGGACCTTTATCGACAATCACCAGTTTGACAAGCGGGTTTGAAGATGGACGAATACCACCATTCGACACTAATACCATCTGACAGTGATGACGTGTTGCGACCTGTTCCGTTTCGGCTTTCACCGGGCAGGCATCAGCATCAACATAGATTACTGGCATTGACCTTGTCCTAATCTTTATCTTTGGATAGGAGGATCACCGCATCCTCGATCGACGCCTTATCGATGACCTCACCAACCAATCCATTTTTCAAATTTTCACCGATCTCGATATCATCAATATAGATCCCAAAATCAGCCATTTCATATAGGTCAGCTGGCACCCATGCAAAGACCGTCCGATGCCCCTTTGGTGTCTGTCGCCGGGCTTCATCAGACAATGGTTCTGGCGAGTCAAATTGCATCGTCACGGCCACCGCAACAAAGAATTTTTCCATCCCGGTGTGAACAATTTCAACGCTGATCGGCATGGTGACAACAACGTCATGCGCCTCACAGTCTTGCATATAATTATACACGGATCCGTCATAGGATTGCATAATATCAGTCAGCGGCACAAAATGTGCTGGCGATGCTGGTCCATCACGATTTTTTGATGTTGATTTCGACATCTGCCGGTCTCACTTTGTCTTGGATGATGGCAACAAATATACCGCCGCGCAACTTATTGCATCGCCCTAACAGCCATTTTGGCCCAATCAAAATCAGGTATTTAACTTGACGAATTCACCCGGTCTATTAAATGCTGACCTGTCTCGACCCTCTCGCTATACCGATCCGTTAAATAGCTGGAACATCCACGGGTTAAAAATGTGAACTTAATCAATTCTTCCATGACGTCCACCATCCTATTGTAGAAGGGGGACGCTTTCATACGGCCATCCTCATCGAATTGCTGAAATGCTTTTGGTACAGATGACTGATTGGGTATCGTAATGCATCGCATCCAGCGTCCTAGGATCCGCATCTGATTTACTGCATTAAAGCTCTGAGAGCCTCCGTTCACTTGCATCACCGCGAGAGCTTTTCCTTGAGTTGGCCGAACCGCTCCGATCGAGAGCGGTATCCAATCTATTTGTGACTTCATTATTCCGGTCATTGCTCCATGACGCTCAGGGGAGCACCAAACCATTGCTTCACTCCAATTCACCATTTGCCGTAGTTCCTGAACTTTCTCATGCGTNTCTTTTGCGTCATCTGGCAGCGGTAACCCGCTTGGGTTAAAAATTTTTATCTCAGCACCAAATTTCTCTAATACTCTTGCTGCCTCCTCTGTCATTAATCGACTGAAAGACTTTTGCCTTAGAGAGCCATAAAGCAAAAGCACTCTCGGTGGATGGCTCACCTTTTTCTGGTTCAGCAGGAGCTTTTGGTCAACTTGCCTGAAAGCACCTTCATCTAATTGAGATAGTTTTGTCATTGTATTTTTCAAAAAAATAGAGTGTGCAGCCATTTGCTAAGCTGACATGGGCACAGAACACCTTTGAAAGCAACTTTCTTTTTTTCTTAAATAGGCACAATCAAGCGACATTCATTTAATTTTTTTGAACTAGCCACAGCTACTTATATCAATCAAGCAAGTTTCACGATTTACGCATTACCGCCCCCACCGATTGGTTTGTCCTACCTAAAATTGGGCTGGCATTGGCGCCAGTCTTTTTTCTTTTCAGAGAAGAGAGGAACGCTCGCGGATACCCATTTCAAAAAAATTTCACGTTTTTGTAATTGTCTTGAAATGTTGTTGGCCGATGGTTTGTTTTCCAGTCGATAGATTGTCTTTATCGTTCTGAAATCCTCCCTGAACTCCGGCCGCTTATGAGCGGCCATTTTTTTGAGCCAGAAAGAAACGGTTCTAAATTAATCTGCAACAGAACTTTCATACGCGTGTAATGATTTTGAAATATTTAAGTCGCACCCTGCCGTTAAGTGAGGTGCGGGATGTCGTCAATACAGCTTCAAAACATTTTAAAGTCGTTTGGGGAGACAAAAGTTCTCCGAGACGTCAGCCTCGAAATTTACGATGGTGAATTTACTGCTCTAGTTGGACCGTCAGGTTGCGGGAAATCCACATTGCTTAGGATATTGGCAGGGCTTGAGGATCTTGATGACGGTTCTGTCAGGATAGATAACATAGATGTTTCCGAGGCTAGTGCCTCTGAACGAAACCTATCTATGGTTTTTCAATCCTATGCGCTCTATCCACACCTAACAGTGCGTGAGAACATTGCTGTCCCCCTGCGAATGAGAGAATTAAATTCAAGCCAACGATTACCCTTTTTTGGCAGCTTTCTTACCCCGACACCAATCAAACAGAATATTTCTGATAAAATAACTGCTGCTGCAAAAATGCTTGAAATCGATCACCTACTCGAACGAAAGCCGGGGCAGCTCTCGGGCGGACAACGTCAGCGTGTTGCGCTTGGTCGCGCCCTTGTTCGCAAGCCCAAAGCCTTTCTCCTTGATGAGCCGCTCTCAAATCTTGACGCCAAATTAAGGGTTCAAACACGCTCAGAGATAACGCAATTGCATCGGCAGCTGAAGTCAACCTTCGTCTATGTCACTCATGATCAAGTAGAAGCAATGACCATGGCTGATCGAATAGCAGTTATGAAGGATGGCGAAATCCTGCAATACGATACACCAGAAAATATTTACAATAAGCCTTCATCCGTACATGTGGCCGAATTCATCGGCTCTCCCAAGATTAATATTTTTCCAGCTGGACTGATAAATCAAAATTATGACTCCAAACTCAAACTAGGTGTTAGGCCAGAAAATATTAAACTTAATGAGGGGACATGTAGGCTAAAGGTGATTATTTCTCACGTTGAAAACCTCGGANCGGAAATCCAAGTCCAGTTCGAACTTCCTTCCAATAAAGACCGGTTTTACTCAAAATTTGACCCCAAGTATTTAGGACATTTTCCTGTTGGCAGCGAAGCACAGATTGGATTTGACGAAGTCGATTGCCATCTTTTCGATGACAAGGGTCGCCGCCTTGATCCCTCTAGAGTCAGACAATTCTTTGAAAGCTTAAACCAAGCCGCATGACCTCAAACACCAACCACAAACGACAAACACGCTCAGCGTGGATGATGCTATCTCCGGCGATTTTGCTCATGATAGTAATACTGATTCTGCCAATCCTGATCGCATTTGGCTTGTCTTTCACTGATTACGGGCTGGGAAACAAAGCGTTTAATTTTGTTGGAATGGAAAACTACGAACGTATTTTTACCCGTTCCACCTATAAAAAAATGTTTACTGCCACGGCAATCTACGCGTTTGTTGTAGTTCCTTTTTCTGTGGGCCTTGGGTTAGGTGCTGCACTATTGATCCAATCTGTCCAAAGAGGCCGTGATTTTTACAAAACGATCTATTTTCTCCCAGTAATGGCGTCGCTCTTAGCAATGGCTATCGTCTGGGAATTCATGTTGCACCCGACCATTGGCGTTATAAATGACAGTCTCCAGCGTGGCTGTGACAGCCCATTTGTTTATGGGTTACTCAGTGGGTCTTGGTATGGATTGAACCCCCAATTTTCTTGGTATGGTAATGGATGTCTTAATGGCTTCCCACTCTGGCTGGGTGATCGTGATTACGCTATCTGGACAATTTGTTTCATCGGAATTTGGCAATCTTTTGGATTCAATATGGTCTTATACTTGGCTGGACTGACATCAATCTCGAGGGATTTATACCACGCAGCCGAGATTGATGGAGCATCAAGCGCTTGGGAACGTTTCCGGCTGATTACTTGGCCAATGCTGGGCCCAACCACAGTTTTTGTAGTCACCATTACAATAATTCGATCCTTTCAAGTCTTTGATACTGTAGAGGCTATTTTTCCTGACAGTGGAGGCCCCGGCAAGAGTGCCTACGTGATGATGTTTGCGATTTATGAGAAGGGCATAAAACAAAATCTTCTTGGCACAGGAGCGGCTATCACGGTTATCTTCCTGTTGTTTGTGGTTGTTATAACACTAATTCAACGTAGGTTGATTGACCGGAGAACGCATTACTCATGAAAACTTTTGCTTCCCTCTCTTTATCAATCAAACATGCAACCCTTATTTTGGGGGCTGTGATAGTGCTGGTGCCTTTTTATATGATGGTTAGCTACTCTTTGAAAAGCCCAAGCGAGATTGAACGTAATACTGGCGGTTTTTTTGGATCTCAGGAACTGATGGTTGATGAACGTTGCGTTAAACTTCAAGACCCAAACAAGAAAGAGTTGGCCGCGCTGAGGTCTCGTTTCCCTGGACTTAGCGACGATGGCGTGCGTCGAGCTTTTATGGCCGAAGTTGAACAGGATTGCTCCATGACTCCTGCGGCTTTCAACTATAGCAAAGCATTTTCACAAGCCCCATTACTACGTTACCTGTTAAATGGCGTAATCGTTACGATTTCAATCTTTTTGATCCAAATTGTTGTGGCTTTACCAGCTGCTTATGCCCTATCCAAATTACGATTCTGGGGTCGAGAAATAGTTTTCAGCATAGTCATCATAGGGTTGTTGATCCCAGTTCATGCGATCGCACTACCGCTCTACATCATGCTGGCAAAAGTCAGTTTAATTAACACATACGCTGCCCTAATAGTGCCTTGGACAATTTCAGTCTTTGGTATTTTTCTCATGAGACAATTTTTCATGACAGTACCTGATGATTTAATCGATGCAGCTCGCATGGACGGCATGTCTGAGTACGCTATCGTCTGGAGGGTAATGTTGCCGACTGCGATCCCTGCGTTGCTTGCTTTTGCTATTTTCTCAGTTGTCGCGCACTGGAATGACTATTTTTGGCCACGAATTGTGATCACTGGAGATCGCAGCCTGTTCACGCCACCTCTAGGATTAAGAGAATTTAAGGGTGATGCAGACGGAAGCTTCTACGGGCCAATGATGGCCACTGCCACAGTAATCGTCACGCCTTTAATCGTGGCTTTTCTGCTTGCACAAAAACGATTTATTGAGGGGATCACATTGACCGGAATGAAATGATCCCAGAGAAATCCTACCGCACGGTGCGGTGGAGTAGCGAGCTCCCCGAACAACTGCAATTGCCCGGGGAGCTCTTCACAGCGATGGAGTTGACTTATGAAAAAGACCCTCATTTCAGCTGCGATTCTAATGTTAGCTAATGTGTCATCCGCCTCTGCGGATAATCATAAAGTTGTCGTAGAGTTCGGCTATCCTTACCCTCATCTTTTTGATGTTACCTATGAGGCTATGATGCCAGCCTTCAAGGCAAAACATCCAGATATTGAAATTAAATTTCGCGCGACCTACGAAAGTTATGAAGATGGAACTAATACTATCCTCCGCGAGTCTACATCCGATAATTTGCCTGATGTGACCATGCAGGGTCTCAACCGTCAAGCTATTCTGGTTGAAAAAGGCATCGCTCAGTCACTTGAACCCTACATCGCTAAAGAGGCCAGTTTTGAGAAGGATGGCTACCATCAGGCAATGCTAAACCTATCAAAATTCGATGGCAATGTTTATGGCCTTCCATTTTCGATATCGCTACCTGTTGGCTATTACAATATGGATATGCTTGAGAAGGGTGGCATTAATTCCCTTCCTACTAATTGGGATGAAGTTATCCAAGCCTGCAAAGTTATGAAATCCAATGGTATCAAAAATCCAATATTCTGGGGCTGGAATATTACAGGAAACTGGTTCATGCAGGCGATGCTCTGGTCGCAGGACAAAGCTATTGTTGAGGGCAACAAGATACACCTTGATAGTAAGGAAGCAACGGTTGCGCTAGAAACAATGAACCGTATTTTCCGAGAATGTGAGATGAAAAACTTATCCTGGAAAGAGGCGCTGGCCTCATTTGCTGCTGGTGAAATTGGTATGATGTATTGGTCCACTTCCGCCCTAGGAACAGTTGAACGCACGAAAGGTGAGTTTACTCTGAAAACTGGCCCCTTTCCCGGCATTCCAGGCATCAACGGTGGAAAGCCTATCGGCTTGCCGGCCGGTGGTAACGCTGCGATGATGACATCAACTTCTGATGACCCAAAAGTTCGAGCGGCTGCTTGGGCATGGTTGAAGTTCATCACCTCGGGTGAAGGAGCCGCTGAAGTCGCAAAAACTACGGGTTATATGCCCCCAAACAAGGCGGCTAATGAGATTATTCTCGCGGATTTTTACAAGGCAAATCCAAACAAACAAACTGCGGTAGATCAACTGCCATTGCTGCGAGACTGGCTAGCTTATCCCGGCGATAAAGGGCTGGCTATTACCCAAGTCATATACGATGGAATGGAAAAATTAGCTACCGGTGAGGCCAGTGATGTTGCGGATTTGCAAGAAGAAATGGCAGAAGAAGCCGGTGATTTAATGCCACGCTAATATTGAAATACATCTGGGAGAGGGTGCTCATCCTCTCCCAATTATTTGGAGCAAACTTATGTTCAAGTTTATACATTTGACTGACACGCACATCATAGGTGGCAAAGACCTGTTATTTGGAGTGAACCCTCGGCGTCGGTTGGAACTGGCGGTCGAGGACATTTCCAAAAATCATGCTGACGCTGCGTTTGTGGTCGTCACTGGCGATCTGACGCATTGGGGAGATGAGTCTGCTTACGCGGCATTTTTCGATATTATAGAAAAATTGCCGATACCCTTCCATTTAATGATGGGCAATCACGATGATAGAAGTCGTATTGAGAGAGCTTTTAGTACCGCTAAATTGGACAAATATGGCTTTCTTCAGAAAAAATTGGAGACGCCAGTTGGCCCATTTATCTTGACNGATACAAAAGCTCCAGATGGACATCACGGCGCNTNTTGCGAAAACCGGCTCAAATGGCTTGATGAGACTCTTACAGACTTGAAACAACCCGGAATCGTTTTCATGCATCACCCACCTTTCAACGTTGGCATAGCAAGCTTAGATAAAATAGGTAACAAAGATGGGCACAAGGTATTAAACTTGCTAAAACGATATCAGGACAAAATCAGGCATCTTTTTTTCGGACATGTTCACCGTGTTATAAGTGGTAATTGCCACGGCTTCTCCTTTTCCTTCATGCGTGGCCTGAACCACCAGTGTCGTCTGGATTTAGATGGAGATGACACCACAATTCGTGGCGATCTAACAGAGCCAGCATTCGGCGTTGTTCTGGTGGATGAGCATCACATCATCTCGCATGTACACAATTTCACCGACAACTCACCTAAATTTGATCTGCACGATTTGGTTGGAGGTGATAGTAAGTCCTATGCGCTTAATCTACGCCACGATGACTGGGAAGGGGTGCGACAACTACTTTTTTAACCCAAATCGTCGAAACTCTGGCGTCAAATTGTGTGATGACTGATAATATTCATTGTGAGCCATTACTACGTCAGCTGCAAAATTTATGCTAGGCAATGCGCTGACCTTGCGACCAAACAGACTGAATTACTGGCAAGCCGCTATGTATCGAAAACCGAACAAGATCAGCGCGCTTTTTTGGCTCAATGCGACCACGGTCATCAAGACCAGCTGCATCAGCTGGGCAAGCAGTGACAGTACGTATCCCCGCAGCTATATCTTCCAAGAAAATTCCAAGACACACAGCCGCATTTAATAGTGCCGCGGGAACATAGTCTGAGCTTAAAATGTCTAAAAGCCCAGCTGCTGCAAGTTCCTGTGCTGCTACATTTCCTGAGTGTGAGCCACCACGCACGATGTTTGGCGCACCCATGACAATGAATTGTTTTTTTGCCCTGCAAGCCTCAGCCGCTTCATACGTTGTTGGAAATTCGGCAATGCTAATGCCCAACTTAACTGACTCGAAGACATCCTCTGGCGTTGTATCATCGTGGCTCGCTAAAATGGCCCCAAGTTCTTTTGCGTAAGCTACCGTGGCAGCGCGGTTTTTTTCTAAATACAGCGTTTGAAATTCCCTTAACTTGATCCAGTGGGCTTCGACCTCTGCATCATTATAGCCATGCTTCCCCATCAGATACTCTCGGTGTTTCGATAGATCACGGAACTGACGCTGCCCAGGTGTATGGTCCATGAGAGAAATTAGACGAACACGATCATTGACAGAGAATTCATATAATTCTTCAACTAATGTCTCGGTGCAAAGCTCAGCGCGAAGGTGGATGTGATGTGAAACCTTGAGCGCACTATGATTAATTTGATCAAGAATAAGATCGACCGTCTCACGGGCATATCTCAAGTAACCCTGGCGTTTCTGATCAGCCTCTGAACCAACTCTGAGCGCGTCAAACACTGACGTTATGCCAGCGCCAGCAAGCTCTCGGTCATGTCCCAGAATCGCCGCACGTTTTGGCCAATTGACTTTAGGGCGTGGGGTTAGGTGGCGCTCTAGATTATCAGTGTGAAGTTCAATCAGACCAGGCGCGACGTAATCACCCTCGCAATCAATGGCTCCAAGCGGTACGCTGGTGCCGCGGTCTACGGAACGGATAACACCGTCCGCAAACATCAGATTACCGTGTATAATTTCGTTTTCAGAAATAATTTTGGCATTTGCAAAAACTGTCTCTAACACAATATATCTCTTTGTCATTTTACTTTAATAAAGGTGTACTTAAGTTTTATTTCATTTTGGTGACACGCATGTTCATCTGACACATTTTTTTGCATGCCTATTTTTTCATGCTTATCATTTGGTGTTATAAGGCTCAAAAATGAAAAAGAAGTTTACCCGCTATGCGCTTTACTTCCTGCCATCAGACGGCAGCGAACTTCAAAAATTTGGCGACTCATGGCTAGGCTGGAGCGTAAGCAAAAGACAGGCCATTAAACAGCCAAGGATTGGCAATCAGTCGTTATCCGTAATTACTAAAAAGCCGAGAAAATATGGCTTTCATGGAACGCTCAAAGCGCCATTTCATCTTGCTGACGGNGTGAGTGAGAACCACTTAATCACCACAACAAAAGCTCTGGTTGATTCAATCCAAATTTTTCAGATACCAGCCTTGCAAATTGCTAGGCTTGGGTCGTTCCTCGNCTTTGTTCCACAACAGCCTAGTGTGCCGATGCACCAATTAGCCAACCGCCTCGTTCGGGAGCTGGACAANTTGCGTGCACCGCTCAGCGATGCTGAGCTTAAGCGCCGACGANCGGGTGGCCTGACACTAACACAGGACGCCTTGCTGACAAAATGGGGCTATCCTTTCGTGATGGATGAGTTTCGTTTTCACCTGACACTGAGCGATAAATTGCAGGCAGATGAGTTGCAACGGATTACGGCCATTCTGCAAAGCCATACGTCGCACCTAACTGGGACGCCTATCAGCGTCGATGATGTTGGTCTTGTAGGAGAAGCAGAGGATGGCCGATTTCATCTCATTTGCCGCCTTCCCCTNGCTGCTGTAAAGAGTTAACAAAGCTGGCGACGCTCGCGGCTAGTGGGCCATTGTTGTTAATGATCTCAAACTTTTCATCGGTCAAATCAACCTGTCTCTGAAGACGTTTGACAATCTCCTGTGCTGTTTCTCGGCCTCTTTTCTTCAGGCGATCCACCAGCACATCGGGTGAGACAGCAATCACAAACACCCGCAAATCTGGATAGACTTGCCGCATCGCTGGCAAAGCAGCACGTGATCCATTGAAAAGGACAGTCTTGCCCGAGCGGACCAGGGGCAGCACGTGGGCTGGCACACCATAGGACAGCCCATGCGCCTGCCAGTGAAATAAGAAATGTCCGGCCTCCCGCAACGTGACAAAGTCAGTGCCTGTAACACTGTCATAATCCTCAGAGTCACTATGGGCGGGCCGGGTAATGACCCGACGTGCCAGATGAACCTGCGGCATCACCGCCGCAACACCGCGCATCACCGCATCCTTGCCAGCACCAGACGGACCAAGGACGCATACAAGTTNGCCTGGAGTGTGAGCCGTCATTCGAAAGCGAACTGACTGACGTCAATTTCCCTGTCACAAACCGCCTCTCGGGCAGCGTAATCATGAAAAATCCCGAGGATGGCACAGCCTCGCTGTTTAGCAGCGTCGATCATATCAAGAACGGTTTGCCGGTTCGTCGCATCGAGGCTTGCCGTCGGCTCATCAAGTAGCAGAGCGGGATAATCATAAGCAAATCCTCGAGCAATATTCACGCGTTGCTGTTCACCTCCAGAAAAGGTCAGAGGCGACAAATCCCACAGTGTTTCGGGAATCCTNAACCGCCGCAGCAAATCACGGGCATGTGTATCCGCAGNAGTGGCATCATGGCCAGCCTGAATCATCGGTTCGGCAACAACTCGCGTTGTTGGCACGCGAGGCAGTACCCGCAGAAACTGCGTTACATAACCGAGCGTTGTCCGCCGCAGAGAGAGGATTGTACGCGGGTCGGCGGCAACAATCTCTGTGCCATTTACAACAATGCTGCCGGTCTTGGTCAAATAATTGCCATAGATCAATCGGAGCACAGTCGATTTTCCTGAACCACTCTCGCCAGTCAGAGCGACACATTCACCCGGCTGCACAGCAAAAGTGACGTTACTCACAACTGGGATTTCGGCCTGCTGCTGNGTNTGAAGATGAAATGTCTTNGANACTTGGGTGATTTNTAACATGNCTTANNCCTGCAAAACNGAGCTGACNAGNAGCTGNGTNTAGGGNTGTTGGGGGTCGTCAAGAACCTGATCGGCAAGGCCTGTCTCGACCANATGACCGCGCTGCATGACCATCACCCGATGCGCCAGCATGCGGACAACGGCGAGATCGTGCGTAACAATAATCACCGACAACCCGAGATCCTGGACGAGGGAGCGCAGTAAATCCAGAAGCCGTGCCTGAACAGAAACGTCTAATCCACCTGTTGGCTCATCCATGAACACAAGGCGCGGANTNGTTACNAGATTACGGGCGATCTGCAAACGCTGCTGCATGCCACCGGAAAAGGTTGCCGGACGATCATCAATTCGGTCTATCGAGAGTTCAACCCGGCCCATCCAGCTACTTGCATCGTGTCTTATATCGCCATAATGGCGGGCGCCAACATTCATTNAACGTTCACCAATATTACCGCCTGCGCTCACCGACATGCGCAACCCATCGCGCGGGTTTTGATGCACATAGGCCCATTGCGTGCGGGCAAGAAGGCGGCGCTCCGGTTCGGACATGGCCAAGGTCGAGACTAATCCCGTTCCATCGACATCAAAACACACGTCACCGGTATCGGGTGCCAGATGCCCAGCAAGGCAATTCAACAAAGTGGATTTACCGGAACCTGACTCGCCAACGATCCCCATAATTTCGCCAGGATGGAGATCGAAACTGATGTCAAGACAGCCAAGTTGCGCACCGTAGCTTTTGCTGAGNTCCGAAACACTGAATAAAGGNGTTTTNTGCATCANCNCNCCTCGCTGTCNNACAGACCNGACNNGTCGCCNACATGCCCCTGNTCACGCCGGGTCGAACAGAANTCAGTGTCCGANCANACANACATGCGGGTTCCCTNATCATCCATGATCACCTCATCAAGATAGCTGTCATCTGCCCCACATAACGCGCAGGCACCTGGAGCGCGTAATCTCTCAAACGGATAATCCTCAAAATCCAGACTTTTGACATGGCAATAGGGCGGAATGGCATAGATCCGCTGCTCTCGCCCGGCACCAAACAGCTGGATAGCGGCGCAATTGCTCATCTTCGGATTGTCAAATT
>FUFK010042316.1_pt1 | contig 17779 bp, 26 predicted proteins | sample 1021851 | NCBI WGS metagenome assembly FUFK01 (sample SAMEA51879418, study PRJEB19060) | metagenome | reverse complement strand
TCACTGACCGAGCTACTGCACTAGCGGCTGTTTTTGCTAATGCGAGTCTTGGTACTTCTGCACGTAGCGGTTCTACCGATACGGGCAAGTCAAGTGCCCAGCTAGGCGTAAGCACAATTGCCACCACGGCAACTCTGCCTCTGCGTATCGTAGGTCTGGTTGATGATGACGCTAACAATGATTATGCGTCTGCGGGAGCGCACCTGCTTGTTCGGTTGAACGCTCATTTCAATGCTGGCAGTCGTCGGTTTGATTCTCAAACCACCGCTGACTCAACTGGTATCTAAGGGGGATTAAGTAATGGCTATTTCTCGCGCACAGTTGGCGAAGGAACTTGAGCCGGGGCTTAACGCTCTCTTTGGACTTGAGTATGATCGCTACGAACAGGAACACGCTGAAATCTTTGAAGAAGAGACTTCAGATCGTGCCTTTGAAGAAGAAGTAATGCTGTCTGGCTTCGGCACTGCGCCGGTTAAGTCAGAAGGTGGTGCCATCTCGTTTGATGACGCGCAGGAGACATTCACTGCACGTTATACTCACGAAACGATTGCACTGGCGTTTTCGATCACCGAAGAGGCGATTGAAGACAACCTGTATGACCGCCTTGCTTCTCGTTACACCCGTGCTTTGGCACGGTCCATGTCCCAGACCAAGCAGATTAAGGCCGCTTCAATTCTGAACAACGCCTTTAGCACTTCGGCACCTGTTGGTGACGGAGCCGCTCTCTGCTCTTCGGCTCACCCATCCCTTTCAGGGAACCAGCGTAACTTGCTGTCAACTGCCGCTGACCTCAACGAGACTTCTCTTGAGCAGATGCTGATTGACATTGCTGGTTTGACCGATGAGCGTGGTCTGAAGATCGCGGTACGTGGTATGAAGATGATTATCCCGAAAGAACTGCAATTTATTGCAGAGCGGGTGATCAACTCCAACCTGCGTCCGGGAACTGCGGACAATGACCTCAACGCAACCAAGTCTATGGGTATGCTCCCAGATGGCGCGGTAGTTAACCATTTCTTGACCGACACAGATGCGTTCTTCATTAAGACTGACGCACCTAACGGCTTCAAGATGTTTAACCGAAGCCCCATCAAGACTGCAATGGAAGGTGACTTTGATACTGGCAACATGCGCTTTAAGGCGCGTGAGCGTTACAGTTTCGGGGTTTCCGATTGGCGTTGTGTCTTTGGCACACCGGGTGCCTAAAAATAGAGCCGCCTTCGGGCGGCTTTTTTTGTTCCACGTGGAACATCTGTGCTAACATAATTTTTCCTGACAGTCTCACACTGAGGCTGACACTGGCCACGACAGGAGAACCTCATGGCTAATACTACGTTTAACGGTCCCGTCCGTTCTGAAAACGGTTTTCAAGATATAACCAAAAACTCCACTACCGGTGCTGTAACTAGCACAATGACGCTTTCAACCTACGAAACGACAATCACGGTAGCTGACGGTGCTACCACGGGCAAAGAGTCCGCGATTGGCATTCCAGATAATTTTATCCCTATGGGCGTCACGATTGCTGTCACCACAGCCGCCGCAAACGCCGTAAACCTTGTAGATATTGGCACAGATGCTGATACGGACGGTTTTGTTGACGGTATTTCTGCCGCTGTAAACTCTACCGGTTTCAAAGGGTTTTTCCCCTGTAACGGTGTTCTTGGTATGTCCGGTGGCGCGACCACTGCGGCTACAGGCACAGCAGATGANGTTGAGCTTGTTGTTTCGGGCGATCCCGGCGGCGACACAGTTATTGTCTTGAAGTTTTTTGGAATTTCCAGCACTTCTGACGCATCCTAACGGGAGAAAGCCATGGCTAACTCAGACGTAAAAGCAAAACGTCTGACCGGGACAGGCTCTGCTGGCGTAGGGCCTGCTCGTATTCGTCAGATTCAAGTTTTTTCTACTTCGGGAACTCCACGTCTTACTGTGACGGACGGAAGTGGCGGAAGCACCGTATTAGACTTGGATTTTTCTGCAAGCGAGACACACTCGGTCAACATTCCCGATGAGGGGATTAAGGTATCTGACATTTTTGTTAGTGTCTTAACTAACATTACGGCAATCACGGTGTTCTTTAGCTAATGGCAACCACTAAAGACGTAAAAAGGCTCCCCTCTGGTCGTTTAAGCTACCGAGGGGAAACTTTTGCGGGTTACAACAAGCCTAAGAAAACGCCCGGAAAGTCCAAAAAAAGCGCCGTTTTGGCTAAAAAAGGCAAGGAAGTAAAGCTGGTTCGCTTTGGTGATCCAAATATGTCGATCAAAAAGTCACAGCCGGGCCGCAGAAGTAATTTTCGGGCACGGCACAATTGTGACACAGCAAAGGATAAATTTTCGGCGCGATATTGGTCTTGTAAGGCTTGGTAGTCATGGATGTTAAAGAGGTGTTGGCTGGACAAGGCTTGACTGCGCGTTTGGAAAAACATGAAGCGGAGTGTGCGCTTCGTTACGCCCGTATTGAAGAAAGGCTGGACGACCAAAAACAGTCTTTAAACAAATTAGATATAAAGATTTGGGGTTTAGCTGTTTTNATTATAAGCGCCCCGATTTTTACTAAGATTATAGGGTGATGTTATGGGTATGGGGATTTCGGGCTCAAGGGTAAAAACAGGGCCAAAAAAATCAAAAGTCCAAGTCACTTACATGCGTAAAGGTGGTGCGGCGTCCAGTAAAAGCAAGGGCAGTAAAATTTGTCCCGAAGGTAAGGCGTGGGCAAAGCGTACTTTTGACACATACCCCTCTGCTTACGCTAATTTGGCCGCTAGTAAATACTGCAAAGACCCTAATTACGCTAAAAAATCTAAAGGCGGCAAAAGGAAANGCCGCTAATGGGTAAGCTCAAAGAGTGGCTGGACCAAGATTGGGTCCGTATTGACAGCAGTGGCAACATTGTTGGGGAATGCGGCACGTCTAAGAACAAAAAACGGCCCGACCGTTGCTTGCCTCGTTCCAAGGCCAACAGCTTGAGCAAATCAGAACGTGCCGCTACGGCGCGTAAAAAGAAGCGTGAGGGCGCAAAAGGTAAGCAGGTGGTGTCTAACACTAAGGCCGCTAAAGTCCGTAAGGCCGCTAATGGTGGCGAAATACGTAAGAATCACCGAGGTTGTGGCGCGGTGATGCCCGAGCGCAGAAAGAAGACTAGGTATGGCTAGTCATGGACCTAGAACAAAGAGTCATTGAAGAAATAAAAGAATGGGCAGATCAAGTTCTAGATAAGCCTAACCCTTTTTTTAACGACATTCCGGCGTGTCCCTACGCCAAAAAAGCTTTTTTATCTGACAAGGTAGGTTTTTCGTTTAGTTACGACAAATCTATGCAAGGCTTATACACAGTTTTGTCACAGTTTGACGACACTTACGATGTAATTTTGTTTGTGCAATTTGATTTTGTCGAGGAATCACAAGACTTTCACGACTATATCGGGGCTTTAAACAGTGCCATATCCATGGGTATTTTTATACAGAAAGACCTGTGGGTCATGGGCTTTCACCCGTTTGACGAAAGCGAAGAGGCGTTTGATCAAGAATTTGATTACTTGGTGGAAGAGCCATACACGATGTTGTTTGTACAACGGCTATCTACCATTGAAAAATCGGCAGAAATGCTGAGAGAAAAGGGGTACTATGACCAGTACTTAAATGACCCAGAAACCGCTGGTTTGTGGGACGAGCGTCAGGAACTATACAGGAGACTCTGTGATGCCGGGACCAAAGGGAATGAGAAATGGTATGGCCAAGAAAAAAGCCAAGCCTGTTAAGAAAATGCGTGGCGGTGGTATGTCAGCAAAACCCAAGCCTCCGGGGATGAAAAAGGGTGGCGAGGCCATGATGGACCTGCCGCCTAAAGCAAAAGTACCGCCCAAGAAAATGCGTGGTGGCGGTATGGCGATGAAGGACAAGCCTCCGGGTATGCGTAATGGTGGTGCGCCCAAGAAAAAAGCCAAGCCGATTAAGAGAGCAAATGGCGGTGCCGTAGTCCGTAGTAGTTCAAAGAAGCCGTTATAGCCATGGCTAAGAACTTAAAGCCAGTTCCAAAGGGGAACAAAGGTTTGCCAAAACTACCAACTGAAGTCCGAAANAAGATGGGCTTCATGAAGCACGGCGGTCCGGTAAACGCACACAAACAGGAAGCTATGAGCCCTTGTCCGAAGCCACGGGTCCGAGGTTATAAGTAATGGCTGTTTCAGGTTCAACAGACTTTGAGTTAGATGTAAGCGATTACATCGAAGAGGCTTATGAACGCTGTGGGCTAGAAGTCCGCACGGGTTATGACCTTAAAACCGCAAAAAGGTCGTTGAACTTGATGTTGGCCGATTGGGCAAACCGGGGTTTGAATCAATGGACAATTGAGCAAACAACGGTTTCGCTTACCGAAGACACTGCTGAGTACACGCTTGGAGCATCCACCATTGATGTGCTGGACGCTGTCATACGAAGAAGTGGCACGGATTTTGCGCTGGAAAGGATTAGTAGGGGTGATTACATCAATATACCCACTAAAACGACCAAAGCACGTCCCTCTCAGTTCTTTATAGACCGGCAGATTAACCCTGTCTTGAAGCTGTGGCCTGTACCTGAAAACAGCACAGACACAGTCATTATTGACAAGCTTGTACGTATGGATGACGCAGATACGTTTACGAACACCATGGATTTGCCGTTTCGGTTTTACCCTTGTTTGGCCGCAGGTTTGGCGTATTACCTTTCAATGAAACGTGCTCCTGAACGCGTACAGCTTCTCAAGGCGGTTTATGAAGAAGAGTTTGACAGGGCCGCATCTGAGGATAGGGACAGGTCTTCCTTTAACATTCAACCTTCAATGGCTTACTCAAGGATTCTGTAATGGCTAGGTTTGCTAACGGTAAGTTCGCATACGGCATATCAGATCGCTCGGGCTTTCGTTACAAGTTAAACGAAATGAAGCGTGAGTGGACGGGCATGCTGGTGGGTCCTGATGAGTATGAGCCAAAACATCCCCAGCTAGAGCCTCGTAGGAAAGCTGTGGACCCACAAGCCTTGTTAAACCCTAGACCACAGCCGAATAACCCAACCAGTGCTTTTTTGGTTAAGACTACAAACGGCATCAGCTATTTAGGTAATGGAAATTGGTCTACCTCGGGTGTAGCTCAGTTGCCCTCAGAGCTTGATGCGACGGACGCTCTGGCAGGCTCTGTAGGCTCAGTTACGGTGACTACCTCATGAGCTTTACTTACGGTGAACTAAAACAGGCCATAAAAGATTACACGGAAAACGACGAAACGACGTTTACCAATAATCTTCCCGTGTTTATCCGCAACGCTGAAGAGCGCATTCTCAAGAATGTACAGCTTTCAGAGTTTCGTAAAAACGTGGTTGGAACCTCCACAGCCTCCAATCAATTTCTAGATTGTCCGTCTGATTTTTTGGCTCCGTTTTCGCTGTCTTTTGAAGTTTCTTCGTCCAAAATCTTTGTTGAATACAAAGACGTTAATTTCTTGCAGACATTTAATCCCAACAGTAGCACCACAGGGACGCCTAGATACTACGCGATGTTTGATAGCAGTAATTTTATTTTAGCGCCTACTCCAGACGCCGCTTTGACGGCAGAGCTACACTATTACTATCGACCCGCCAGTTTGACCAGTTTGAGCGATACAAGTCAGTCGTGGCTTAGTGAAAACGCGCCTTTGGCGCTGTTATATGGCAGTTTGCTAGAGGCGTACACCTTTATGAAAGGTGAGCAGGATGTTCTAGCTCTGTACACTGCTCAATTGCAAAATGCTCTTATTGGTATGAAGCAGTTTGGAGAATCTAAGGAAGTGACGGATCAATACATGACCGGCATGGTCATAAGGCCTAAACAATGAACTTTGAAGGAGTTACACTATCACCGGGCATAGTCGAAGTTCAGACTACTCAACATCGTGGTTTCACCCCGGAAGAGGTGGCTGACCGATGCTTAACCAAACTTCTTAGCGTCTCTGATACGGCACCGCCCGCTATTAGAGATCAAGCGATAGCTTATAAGGAGCATATGAGAGCGGTCCTTGTGTTTTACATGAACGAAGCCGTTCAAAGTGATAGGACTACTGTTAACAACGCTTTGCTTGATGCGGGGCAAAAAGATTTGGCCGAAATGATTAGGAGACTATGATATGGCTTTTAGCGGAAACTTCATGTGTACGTCCTTTAAGCAGGAACTGCTTCAGGCAAAACACGATTTTACAAATAGCTCTGGCGATACGTACAAGCTGGCAATGTACACCAACTCTGCCAGCTTCAATGCGGCAACCACAGCGTACACAACCAGTAATGAGATCAGTGGGACAGGTTACTCCGCTGGCGGCGGGACACTGACTAATGTGACCCCTACCACCTCGGGAACCACCGCACTGACCGACTTTGCCGATCTCACGTTCTCTTCCAGCACCCTGACGGCGCGTGGAGCCTTGATTTACAACACCACGGCAGGTAGCGGAAGTGGAACCACAAATACCGTCCTTGTATTGGATTTTGGCGCTGACAAGTCATCAAGCTCTGGTGACTTCACCATCGTGTTCCCAACTGCTGACGCATCTAACGCTATTATTCGGATTGCATAATCATGGCCTTGGTCGTTGCTGATCGCGTAAAAGAAACCACCACATCGACAGGTACAGGCGCGATTTCGCTCGCGGGTGCAGAACCCAACTTCCGCACCTTTTCGTCTGTCCTGTCGGATGCGGATACTACTTACTACGCCATCATTGATGACAACAACCTCGCTTTTGAGGTTGGTCTAGGCACCTATGCAAGTAGCGGTAACACGATAACCCGCACTACGGTTCTTGCTAGCTCCAACAGCAATAATGCCGTGAGCTTCAGTGCGGGAACCAAAGATGTGTTCCTGACTTACCCTGCGGATAAGTCTGTAAACAGGGACGCCTCGGGTAATGTGTCTGTTAGCGGCGGTGTAACTGCAACATCTTTCACTGGCCCTATCACAGCCACTCAGGTAGACCTGACAGGGCAGGGTGACCTGCGGCTACAGGATGCCTCTGGCGGTCAGTACGTTGCATTACAGGCTCCAGCCACGGTGGGGTCTAGCTTTACTTTTACCCTGCCTTCTGCCGATGGTAGTGCCGATCAGCTACTCAAGACTGATGGCTCGGGTAATCTTAGCTTCACCACGATCAATGCNTCTCCGTCCATTACTGCCACNGCTGANGGCGCTATTGCAAATGGCGACCCCTGNATCATTACATCCGCAGGAAAAGCAAAGAAGGTAACAGGTAGNACCTATCTAAAAGGCGCAGATAACACATATACANCAAACGATCCNGGTNNAAACATAGGCATTGCCTATAATNCCGATCAAGATCAATTTGTTGCGTTTTCAAATGTTGGTGCGACCGCTAGAACTTATGCTGTTGTTGTTGACCCCTCTGCAAATACCGTGAGCTTTGGTGCTTCCGATAACATCGACACAAGCGTCTATATGACTTCGCAATGTATTGTTTACGACACCAGCCAAGATTGCTTTGTGCTCGCCTATAGGGGCGGGTCAGATTACGGTAAAGCTGTTTTGCTTGGTTATGACGGCTCCGGCTCCGGCTATTCCCCCGGATCGGCCACAACTTATCAATCTTCAGCGGCTGACGAAAATCGTCTTGTTTATGACTCAAACGCCCAGCGCACGGTTGTGTTTTACAAGACCGCAACAGGTAATGGCAATCTTAACGCCTGTGTATTGCAAGCAAATTCTTCGACCTACGCCATAACGGCAGGCACAGCGGTTGCCGCAGACAGCAGTGGCTCTGTCGGTAATGTTTATAGTGCTACATTTGATTCAAGTAACAATAAGGTTGTTGCAATCTACGAAAAAAGTTTCCGTTTGTATTCAGTCGTTGGCACTGTAGACAACAGTGACAACTCAATCAGCTTTGCTACCGCTGTTGAGTTACCAGCAATCAACAGTGAAGGAAATTATGACCCTTATAGCGCCGCTATAGGGTATGACGTTTCCGCTAGTCGCCTTGTGGCGCTCACTGNGGAAACAAGCAATNCAAATGAATTTCAAGGCACATTCCTGACCAGCGGATCAATAAGCGGAACAACTGTTAGTTGGAGGCCGTGGACTAAATGGCTGACAGGAGCAGATGCTTCTGGAGACTACTACACGATTACAGAGGCAACTTTTGTATACAACTCTACGACCAACACAAACGTCTTAATCGGAGAGCGAACAACCGGAAGTCAAATAACCATGCAGGAGTTCAAGCTGGACTCTAACGGCGANCCATATTTCACATTGGGGCCAAAGGTTATTATAGAAGGCAGTAATCAAGACCGCCAAAGAATGGCTTACAGCACCACAGATGAGCTAATGGTTCTGGGCAGGGCGAACGGGAGCAACACAACGTATTGCGTTGTTAAAGATCGTAGTGGCGCTCTTACTGAAGGAGAGTTTGCAGGAATATCAGATGCCGCATATTCAGACGGGGCCACTGCAACACTGCAAATTACGGGAAGCGTTGATGATTCCCAAACAGGACTAGAGGTTGGAAGGCTTCATGTTCTTCAGGGTGACGGCACCATCGTCCCTAAACATAACTCGGGAGATTATGTGACCGCCGCCAGCAACAAAGAGCCTAATGTAGATATTGGTGTAGCAAAGTCTGCTACAGAAATCTTAATAGAGTAAGGAAGGACTGTGAAAGTTATTACGGAAACAGCCANTAAGGTAGCCAAGTATCTACTTGATGACAGCGTNACGGTAACGCTGGAGTCAAACANNATTGTNTTGGGCGGCCTTTCNGANCGAGATGAGTATATAGCTGATCTAAACTCTGGCAACGCGACCTTGCACACAGGTGCTACAGGGCCAGTTGATGGNGACGGAAACTCAACNTGGTATGGCTGTAAGTACACCTTTGATGGGACAACGTGGGCAGANGTNCCCGGTTGGGTTCAGCCCACGCCTCCAGAAGAATCTGAGTAAAGGTACACGTTATGGCCTTGATAATTAAGGACAGAGTAAAAGAGACAACAACGACCACCGGCACGGGCAACATTGCCTTGGGCGGTGCGGTTAGCAACTTTGTCACGTTTTCTTCTGTTCTGTCAGACAGTGACACGACTTACTACGCGATTGTAGACAGCAACAACTCTGACTTTGAGGTGGGGCTGGGAACATACGTTAGCAGTGGTAACACAATCGCTAGAACTACCGTGCTTGCAAGCTCAAACAGCGGCTCTGCTGTTGACTTGTCAGCAGGAAGTAAGGTCATNTTTTGCGCTTTCCCAGCCGACAAAGCAGTGGTTGAGGATGCCAATGGTGTGGTTTCTATTGAAAACCTACAGATCGACACTAACGCGATTAAGTCCACAAATACCAACGGGAACATACAGCTATTCCCAGCAGGGACAGGCTTTACAGAGCTATACGGCAATACCAATGCGGGTGCTATCCGGTTTAATTGCGAGTCAAACAGCCACGGCGTGACCCTAAAAGGGCCACCGCACAGCGCCTCTGCCACCTACAGCCTAGAGCTTCCTAACGGTGACGGGTCAGACGGCCAGCTTCTCAAGACAGACGGCAGTGGCAAGCTGGCATTTACAAGCGATCTTCCCGGCATCACCGCAACAGCCTCAGAGATCAACATNCTTGATGGTGTTACTGCAACNGCNNCNGANATCAACATTNTNGANGGGGTAACTGCGACCACCACAGAAATTAACTATCTCGACATTACTACNNTGGGNCTGACGCANGCGAGCAAGGCGGTAACAGCAGATGCAAACGGTGTGGTCAGNTTTGANAACGGNACAATNGAAGAGGTNACGACCGTCACATCTAGCTCNAACGCNGCNACCATTAACCTGCGTGACGGCAACTTATTTGAGCATGACCTGACAGAAAACGTCACCTACACCTTTAGCAACCCAGCCGCCGCAGGCAGGGCGTCATCATTTGTGCTGAAGGTGATTCAAGACAGCAGTGCCAGAACGATTACATGGCCCGGAAGTGTTGATTGGCCTGCGGCTACCGCTCCCACCCTGACTGCAACAAACAATGGCGTGGATGTGTTTGTGTTTTTCACTATTGATGGCGGCACAACCTATTACGGCTTTGTTGCTGGGCAGGCAATGGGATGAGTGTAGGTACTAAGTTACTACAAGCCGCCGCTGGCAACGCTGGCGAAACTGTTTACGTTGATGATGTGTTTTCTACGTTTTTGTATGAAGGCACAGGGTCAAGCCTTGCAATAGATAATGGAGTTGACCTTGATGGGGAAGGTGGCCTTATTTGGTCAAAAAGAAGGGACAGTACTGCAAGAACGCATATCTTGGTCGACTCTGTTCGCGGTGCTACCAAGGTATTAAATAGTGATGGCACGTATGCTGAATACACTATGTCTAATATGCCGTCATCATTTAACAGCAATGGTTACACAATAGGCACTTCTGACGCGGGGGTAAACAATAGTGGAGACAGTTACGTTTCTTGGACATTCCGCAAGCAAGAAAAGTTTTTTGACATTGTTACCTATACAGGCGATGGGACAGACAATAGGGCTATAGCTCATAACCTTGGCTCTGTTCCGGGCATGATCTTGGTAAAAGTAACGTCTACCACTGACAATTGGATTGTTTACCATCGCTCCCTTGGGTACACAAAACTGTTGCGTTTAAACATGACTAATTCAGAGTGGACGCAAGATAGGTGGGGTGACCAAAACCCAACATCAACACAATTCTATGTTGATAACAATCAAGAGTGTAATCAAAGTAGCGAAACCTACGTTGCCTACCTATTCGGTCATAACGAAGCAGAGTATGGCGAAAATTCTGACGAAACCATTATTTACTGTGACTCGTTTGTTAACAATTCGGCATCTGTAGGCGTTGAAGTAAATGTGGGTTTTGAGCCGCAATGGTTGTTAATCAAGGGTTCAAGCTCTGATTCTGGGCTGGGTGCGTGGTTGATAATTGACAATATGCGTAATGCATATCTTAGAGCGAACAACTCCAACGCAGAAACTGCCAATGATGTCTTTGAATTTACGTCTAGAGGCTTTAAGCCGCTTACATATTATGATGGAACCTTGGTTTATGTAGCCATCCGTAGACCCAACAAGCCAGCATCAGAGTTTGCGGCTACTGATTTGTTTACCTTGCAAGCCAAATCACCCGGAGAAGGGGCCGATACGTTTATTTCTACAGGCTTCAATGTAGATACTTTTATGTACAGAAGCAGAGCAACCAGCGCAACGGTGCTTGGAGATAGGCTAAGAGGTCAGGCAGGTGGCCCCGATCTTTTAACAAACGCGGCTGATACTGAAGGCACTAATACTGGAGCGTTTTTTTTAGATAATTCCAATGGCGTAGTCGTAGATTATTCAGGCGGTCATTTTAATGTCTCACCCGCCGCAACCGACAAAAACTACATTCGTTATTTTTTTAGGCGAGCCAAAGGGTTTTATGATGTTGCGCTTTATACGGGGACTGGGTCAGCCACAACCTTTAATCATAATTTAGGGGTTACCCCGGAGTTAATGTGGATAAAAGCCAGATCAGGGGCGGCAGACCAGTGGGTTATTTGGGATAAAAATGCAGATTTGTCAACAACAACGCCTTTGTTTTCTGACTTTACCCAAGCCAGAAGGTACAACAGGCTATCTGTAAACTCTACAGCGCCTACAGCTTCTGTATTTTCTGTAGGGCCAGCGGGTTACAGCACCAACACAAGCGGCGTTAAGTATATAGCCTATCTTTTTGCTTCTGTAGATGGAATTTCAAAAATCGGAACCTACAGCGGGACAGGAAGCAATGTAAATGTTGATTGCGGGTTTAGTGCGGGAGCTAGGTTTGTTTTAATTTGGAGAGCAGATAGTTCTGGCCCCGGATGGTACGTTTATGATTCTGCAAGAGGGATTGTTGCGGGCAATGATCCTTATTCATTGCTAGGCTCCACTGCCACAGAGGTGACCAACACAGACTACATAGACCCACTCAACGCTGGTTTTACAGTTACCTCATCAGCACCAGCGGCGCTTAACACTTCCGGCGGTACATACACCTTTTTGGCAATAGCATAGGATTATCAACTATGTCGGAATACAGAGTACGAGCAACGGGTGAGGTTAAATCTCAAAGCCAAATCCGCTTAGACAACAAGAATATGTCTTTACCTAGAGTATGGACCGCAAACGTGTGTGACGCGCTTGGCGTTGATCCTGTACTTGCGGCCCCTGCACCAGAGCCTAGCGCCGCTTACAAGTCAGTAGTACGCAACGGTGCCGTACAGGACGCTGACGGCAATTGGGTAGAGGCGTGGGTAGAGCGCGAAATGTTTACTGAGTACACCGACGAAAACGGTGATGTTCAGACTGTAGCGGCACAAAAAACAGCTTACGATACGGAAAACACTGCTGTTCGGGCGGCGGCTGAAAGAGCCAAGCGCACTGCTTTGTTGATGGAGACAGATCACTACGCTCTGGCAGATGTCACCATGACAGATGCCATGAAGACGTACAGGCAAGCGTTGCGTGATGTGCCACAGCAGACAGATTTTCCCGACACAATCAACTGGCCTACGAAGCCGTGATATGTGGAAGTTATCATCTTATATCTGGTGCTCGACACCTACACTTACACTTGGGCGATAGGTAGTAGAACACGGTTAGAACATTATCGGATATGCAGATACAAGGAGCTAAATAGCGAATCGGATCAGACCTACACTTGGTACTTGCCGTATTTCAGCTCGTACTGTGATCCCTATGTAGTTTACGAGGTTCCTAATGATTGACCCCATCACAGCGGCGGCGGCGGCGACCAAAGCATACGCGGGGGTCAAAGCCTTTATCGAGGCCGGTAAAAGTATAGAAGATACCTTCAGCGTGGTAGCTCGCTGGCAGGCGAGTGCGTCAGATATCTTGTACGCTAGTCAGCGCCAGAAAAAACGCACAAATCCCCTAAAACAAGTGGTTTTTGCTCAGTCAGTTGAAGCAGAGGCCGCGCAGATGTTTGCCGCAAAGAAACGCATAGAAAACCAACGCAAAGAAATAGTGACGTTGTTGCAATACGCATACGGCAATGAGGGGCTTGAAGAGTACAGAAGATGCATGAAAGAGGTTCANGAGCAAAGGCAGAGNGAGGTGTATGCCCAGCAAGAAGCTAAGGACGCGNTAATTAAGTCGTTNTGGATTGTTGTGTTGGTNGGNATAGCGGGAGGCATCATAGCCTTTATTTTTGAAGCGGTATCAAGCAGAGGGTAGTATGGATCAAGGCATGATTAACACAATCATTACCCTCGGTGCAGGTATTTTTGGGTGGCTTATGAAGACGCTGTGGGATTCTGTCAGAAAGCTGGAAACAAATGTCAGCGGTATAGAGGTTCGTGTTGCCGGTGATTATGTCAGGCGTGATGAGTTTCGACAGGACATACAGCGCATCTTTGAGAAGCTGGACACAATCGAAGCCAAAATAGACTCCAAGGCTGACAAGTAATGTTTGGCGCTACTGGCTTTTCTGCGGCTCCGTTTGGGGCAAGCTCTGCAACAGGGCCGGTTGGTGTCAGCGGTGTAGCGGCTACAGGCGGTGTCGGTAGCGTATCCATAAATGGTGACGCCGATGCAGTTGTCACCGGCCTTCAGGCTACCGCCTCCAACGGCGTCCTTATATTTAACGANTCAATAGCAGTAACTGGGCTTGCCGCCACGGGCGGTGTCGGCAGTGTGGCAGTGTCTCTGCCCACCGGATTTACCGTGACGGGTGTTTCGGCATCTATGCCGATGACATCGCTAGAGGCAGGAGGCTCCCTGCTNGGGGGCTTGGCGTTCTNTGAAGAGCCGTTTGCCACCCTGTCTGATGACAGCCTACAGATCAGCTTCCAGCTTGGCGTTGGGGCATCTGTCACTGGCGTTGCCGCTACGGGTTCGGTGGGTAGCGTCACAGTCAATGCTGACGCCAATGTCTCTGTTACGGGTGTTGCAGGCACTGGTCAGAACGGTTCTATTACAATCGACGGCGATGCGATTGTTGCAGTTACAGGGCTGGCAGGAACTGGCGGCGTAGGCGCTGTCACTGTTACTCAGGGCGCAGGGATCAATGTTGCGGTTGGCTCGGTGTCAGCGCAAGGACAGGTTGGCGTTGTCACTGCGATTGGAAATATAAGCGTTCTTGTAACGGGCGTTGCGGCAACAGGAGCCACATCAGGGGCATCCATTGTTGCATGGAACGAAATAGTACCGAATCAAGACCCGAATTGGACAGAGATAGCGGCATAAGACATGACTAGCACATATACGACCAACTTAGGCATAGAAAAGATCGCAACAGGCGATCAGTCTGGTACATGGGGCGACACAACCAACACCAACTTCGACATTCTGGATCAGGCTGTCAACGGCATATTGGCGCTAACCCTGTCGTCTGCCGGTAGCTCTGGCTCGCCAACGGACATTCCCGTTACGGATGGCGCTGTATCGAACGGCAGAAACAAGTTTATTGAGNTTACAGATGGCGGTGATCTTGGTGGTACAGCGTATGTCAGGCTGACGCCAAATGACGCAGAGAAGATTGTTTTTGTTCGTAACAGCCTTTCAGCAAGTCGATCTGTCATTCTGTTTCAAGGCACATATAACGCCTCGAATGACTTTGAGCTTGCCAACGGCAAGGACGCAGTGCTGAAGTTTAGCGGCACAGGGTCGGGTGCCACGGTCACGCAGGTTTTTGTTGACCTGTTAGCAACAACAGTAAGCGCCAATCTGACAGGCAACGTGACCGGAAATGTCACGGGTGCGGTAACCGGAAACGTCACCGGCAATGTAACGGGAAACGTGACGGGAAACGTGACAGGCGACCTAACGGGAAACGTGACAGGGAACGTGACCTCGACGNGATCGTCCTCATTTTCTTCGATTGATATAAATGGTGGCGCTATTGACGGCACACCGATTGGGGCAAACTCTGCCGGTACAGGCGCGTTCACAACACTCAGCACCACGGGTACAGCAACACTGCCCACCGTGGACATTAACGCTGGAAACATAGATGGCACCAACATAGGCGCATCTACCCCCGGCGCAGGCACGTTTAACGCCCTAGCCACTACTGGTGACAACATCAGGATAGACACCAGCCAGACGCCATCCAGTTCGTCAGCGTCAGGCACAAAGGGCGAGATAGCCTATGACACAGACTACATATATGTCTGTGTCGCAACAAACACATGGAAAAGGGTTGCACTGTCCACCTTCTAAGGAGGCGTTATGTTACAAGCTCTGATTGGCCCTGTTACTGGTCTACTTGATAAGTTCATACCAGATGCAGACGAAAAGGCGAAGCTCGCGCACGAGATTGCGACAATGTCGGAAAGACACGCCCAAGAGCTTGCGAAGGGCCAAATTGAGATTAACAAAGCTGAAGCGGCACACAAATCAATGTTTGTCGCAGGCTGGAGGCCGTTTGTGGGCTGGACTTGCGGCGTTGCTCTGGCTTGGCACTTTGTGGGCCAGCCTATTGCTATTTTTGTTATTACATTTGCTGGTGTGGACGCCCCTCCGTTACCTGTATTTGAAATGGAAAGCCTGCTGACGGTGCTTCTTGGAATGCTTGGGTTGGGTGGTTTAAGGACATTTGAAAAGACCAAACAGGTAGCCAGAGAAAAATGACGCCAGAACAACTTAACGCATGGCGCATCATCCCACGGATACTGATGTTTGCCATGATCGCCATGACGTACAGGACTGTTGAGTGGTTTATGTCTCTGCCTGACCCCAACCCAGAACAGGCGGCGCTGGTGTCTGTGATGACGGGCGCTTTGACGGGCGCGTTCGGTTTGTTCCTTGGAAAGAAAGAATGAAAGAGTTTAAGTATTTCAAGCTGGCTGACTTCGACTGTCAGGAAACCGGCGAGAATGAAATGGACTTCGACTTTATCATGGAGCTAGATGAACTGCGCGAGTCCTGCGGTTTTCCGTTCATCATCACCTCTGGCTACAGGTCAAACAGCCACAGCCTAGAGGCAAAGAAAGAAAAGCCCGGAATGCACGCCCACGGCATTGCCGCAGACATTGCGGTTCGTAGCGGTGTAGAGCGGATGACCATCGTCCAAAGGGCGATAGAACACGGCTTTAACGGCATAGGAGTGGCTAAGTCATTTGTTCATGTAGACAAACGGCAATCGACGCCAGTGATGTGGGTGTATTGAGTGGCTCTTACCAAGATACAGTTCAAACCGGGGATAGATAAGGAAGGCACCGAATACAGTGCCGACTCTGGCTGGTTTGACTCAGACCGTATTCGCTTCAGAAAGGGTCGCGTCGAGACGATAGGCGGCTGGCAGAAATACGTCAGCACGGCGATCAAGGGCGTGGCGCGGTCACTGTTTGACTGGGGTTCGGCAGATGGTGACAAGTATCTGGGCGTTGGCACCAATTTGAAGTTCTATGTAGAGTCAGGCGGCACGGTGTCGGATGTGACTCCGATCAGGGCTACCACCTCTGCTGGCGATGTGACCTTTGCCGCAACCAATGGCTCGTCAACGCTGGTGGTGACAGACACAGCCCACGGCGCTGTAGAGGGCGACTTTGTGACGTACTCTGGTGCCGCGTCATTGGGCGGCAATGTGACAGCCGCTGTGCTCAATCAGGAGTACCAGATTGGCGTTATTGTAAACGCCAACAGCTACAATATCACCGCCAAAGACACCGCTGGCGCGACAGTAACAGCCAACTCTAGTGACTCTGGCAACGGTGGCGGCTCTACGGTAGGCGCATATCAGATCAACACTGGCACCAACTTCTATGTAGACAGCACAGGCTGGGGTGTAGGAGCGTGGGGTGCTGGGACGTTTGGCGAGTCTGTGGCGATTACCTCGTCAAACCAGTTGCGGCTGTATAGTCAGGACGCATTTGGCGATGACCTTATATTCAACCCCAGAGGTAGCTCTGTGTATTTCTGGGATGAGAGCAGTGGCCTGTCAACCAGAGCGGTGGCCCTTTCCAGCTTGGGTGGCGCATCTGACACGCCGGTTGAGGCGCTTCAAGTCATGGTGTCTGATATTGACAGGCACGTTATCTGCTTTGGTTGCAACCCGATTGGTTCGTCAACCCTAGACCCGCTGTTTATCCGCTGGTCTGACCAAGAGAACGCGGTAGATTGGACGCCAACAGCAACGAACAGTGCCGGTGGGCAGGTTCTTTCCACAGGGACAACGATTGTCGGGGCGATTAANACTCGTCAGGAAATACTGATATTTACGGATGTGGGCATCCAAGCCATGCGTTTTGTGGGTGCTCCGTTCATTTACTCTTTCTCTCCGGTGGCAGANAACGTCAGTATGATNTCGCCCAAGGCTGGGGTGGCGGCGGCTGACTCTGTGTTCTTTATGGACAGAGAAGGGTTTTATGTTTATCGCGGNTCGGTACANAGANTNCCTTGCACGGTTCTCGACCATGTGTTNTCNAACCTCCAGTTCCAGCAGAGGTTCAAGATATTTGCNACNACNAANCCTGACGANTCAGANGTAACNTGGTACTACCCNGTNGGNACNCCAAGCGCCGACATNACAAACTACGTCACATANAACTANNTAGAAGATAACTGGTCTATAGGNACNCTGGATCGTGGGGCGTTTATCCATGCGCCAACCAAAGAGTTCCCGATTGCCGCGTCAAATAGCCTGACCAGTGACAATTATCTCTATATACATGAGTTTGGTCATACTGCTGACGGAGAGCCGCTGAATGCGTTTGTTGCGTCTGGCGGCATTGGCTTGGGTGATGGCGAGCAGTTTGCGGCGGTGAGA
>FUFK010067856.1_pt1 | contig 17780 bp, 18 predicted proteins | sample 1021851 | NCBI WGS metagenome assembly FUFK01 (sample SAMEA51879418, study PRJEB19060) | metagenome | reverse complement strand
GGTTTTGCAGAGTTATGAACAAAAGGATTTTGTTTAAGTTTGTAAAAAGATTTACCTTTTCTTAAATCTTCATCAAATTGACAAGCTTCTTCCCAAGAAACAGGATCATTTTTTTTCATATCTTTCCACATAGAATTACTATGATAAGGACAGGCAATACAGGCAGATTTTACTAAAGGTTTATTTGGATAATGCTTTTTAAACCATTGATAACAATCACCTCGGCTCATACCCATTTCAATTAAAGGAAATCTATTAATTATAAATGGTTTATTATTTTCTTTTACTCTTTCAAGCTCATCTGTAGAAATGCCCATCCATTGTTCTACAACAATGTTTTTTGAAACTCGTTGACCTTTTTTTAATCTAAGAATTTCTTTTATTTTATTTTGTATAGGTTTTATTTTATAATCAACAGTACATTGTCGCCAAATAACACCATGATTTTCTAAAAATAATGGCATTGTAGCAATCCGATCATTTGCATTATTTACAGCATTGATATGATCCTGTTTAATATTCCCCTGTTTTACTATCTCTATCTTAATAGCTTTATCAGTTAAATAATCTAACTCCATTTCTACCCATTCTAAATGTTTATAAATGCTGGCTGGCTCAAATTGTGTATCCGCAAAAATGGCTACATCAGGCATAGGTTTTATTTCACCTTTAGCAGCCATCAAAAGCAGTACTGTTGATTGTACCCCAGCACCAAAAGATAACACCCTCAATGCAGCGTTTTCTACAGGTTTTGATATGCTTGAAAATTTATTCATAAAAACTTTCCGGCCTAGGTAGTGGCATTTCACTATAGTGATTGTGCCTAGCCCAATGCTCAAAATAAAAAGCATACGTTTCATCATGCTTTTGACAACCATAAAATATATCATGGTGTATAAAATCTTTTAAAAAATGTATTGCTTTATAACACTCATCAAAATTATTAAACTCTAATAATACTGTTGCTAATATCTGACTACTCATCTGCCTTTCCTCATCTCTAATTTTTTCTTTTTAAGTTTTACCAAATCACTGCCAAGCGTTTCTTCCTGTAATACCATACCACGCACATAAGGATGCTTAGAAAGCTGTATACGGTCNTTNAGACCNTNCCATACNTCCTNTATAGATCTAGCTACAAAACAAATAGCACCGGCATTCTGTAACATCTTATGGATTTCTCTTTGTCTNGGCGTTGCATAATTACCTGGTTGTTTTAANTCAATAAAAATAGCTACAGAATTNGGTACAAATATTTCCAANTCTGGCCANCCAGCTTTAAAACCCATACCTTTTTGCTTTACATAATACTGGACCTTATTCTTGTACCCCTCGTTTGGACTATGATGGAACACAGAATTTGGCGGTAGTGCAATGCTCAACCACTTNACTACATTTTTCTGTAAATCGCTTTCGNTTACATACATTAGTCACGCCTGATAAAAAAATCGTTAGGCGTTACAGCTCCTTGCGTAACGGTCAATATAGCTTCCATATATTTTATGGGTATCTGACGGTCAGGATCATCAAAGTCTAAGCACCACCTTTGCGCCATGCGTGGATGATTAACACCAATCAACCGTGCTAATTGTCCATAGGTTAAATTACGCTGCAATCTAAATTCATTTAATGTCATATTCATACCTTTGTCTTTTAAAACCAAAATTAGCGTAAGGCTCCTTAGCCAACCTTNGTTGAGAAAAAACACCATAGCATAAAAATAACTACAATAATTTTTTCTGTAAAATATTTATATTTGACTTTAAAAGCTAAATCAACTAATTATTTTATATTAACAATAAAAACAGGTGATATGATGATAAGACAATTTTTATATGAACTACTATGTTCTATTTGTTTTATTGCTACCTTAATTTTAATTTTATTAATGTGAGGGTACAATGAAACCAGATCAAGTACATTATCTTTGGCATTCAAATCCAAAGTCTAGACCGCTGTGGCTAACACTATTTAATAAATGTGTTGTCCGGCCAAAAGTAAATACAGCATGGGAAGTAGTNAAATCAGACCGTGCAACAGAAGGGCAAAAAGAAGATGCCTGGAAAGTTATTAAAAAACTNGACCAGAACTATAATCAATCTGCATCAAGTGTGATGGAAGCTGGAAAATCGGTCCAGTATGGATGTGATCAACACTTTTTAGAAAATTGCCCCTCTAAGAAAGCCATATACATGGCAACATCAAATTTTATGAACTATCAGCCACGAAATTGGGATAACGGCTCAGACAGCGTTAAAACGGCACTGGTGAAGGATGAAATAGAACAAGTCACCGAACACGCTATTTTAGGCTTAAAAGAAGCATTTCAGCTAGAAAACAGGGTTGTTGGTGAAAAAGAGTATTTAGAACCTATAAAAGGTTGTGAATTAAAGTACAATACACGTCCTGACTATTGCCATCGTGTAGACCTTAAAACAAAATGGTCATCACCGGCAGAAACAAAGTCAGGTAAAAAGGCATCGTACATACCAAAAAATTTATCTGGTATGTTTGATATGAAAAATGTTTATCAGGCAGCTGGGTTTAAGATGGTTACAAATCGTGATCCTGTGCTTGTATACGCAACAGCAAAAGATTATTTTGTTTTTACCAAAGATAACTGCGATGAGTTAAAACCAGATTTTCTTAATGATGTTATACAAGATATTATTCGNTTGTGTAGATCTGTAGAAATAAAAATAAATCTTGCGCCTAACTNAATGACGTTGTTAGCTTGTGAACCACCTAATATAAAAGATTTACTTTTTCCGGAACCACCTGGAATAATGGAAGAAATAGAAAATTTATTGGGTCAAATAGAATACACTAAATCANTNAGTGCGTATGAAAGGATACAGGATGAGTTNACAAAACGTCCAAGTTAATTATGAAGCCTTGCATAAAAATGCAACANNNACAGAAAAAGAAGCTTATGAAAAGTGTAAGAAACAACAAATAAGAAAAGATGTTTTATTACATATTTATATTGCAAGCAATGGACCGAATACAGGGTGTACTGGTAGTGAGTTATCAATATTGTGTAAGAAAGTTTTAAATTCTGTACGTGCCAGACTTACTGAACTTACAGAAGATGGCTTCATTATGAAAACAGACATCAAAAGAAAAAATCAAAATAATTGTAATGAAATTGTATTTTGCATTACACCTTATGGAGCAGTAACAGTTGAGAAATTAATTAAGGATAAAGCTTATGAACAAAATTGAAGAAGCTATTAAAGAAGCAGATGACCTTACACAAGAAGCCGGTGTAATCGTAAAAGGTGGTAAAAAATACTTACAAGTAAAAGATAGAGTATCTATTTTTCGTAAGAGATTTGGCCTTGATTATGGCATAAACACAGAAATCATTGACAATGATGAAAGGCATATAATTATAAAAGCTACCATTACTAACAAAGATCAACACATTGTTGGAAGTGGCTATGCAGAAGAATTTAAAGGTAAGGGCGTTAATTTTGCATCAGCAATAGAAAANGGAGAAACATCTGCAATTGGTAGAGCTTTATCTAGTTTAGGATTGCACGGTGGAGAATACGCATCTGCAAATGAAATAGAAGCTGTACCACGNAAAGAAAAAGCATTACAGCAAAAACAAAAACAAGTTGATGATAAGGTACAGCAGCCTGNTGAAGAGCCAATAAGTATTGTAAAGTTTATAAATAAAATTACAGAAGAATTAAACGACATTAGTACGCTTACACATCTAGAAGCTTATCGNGCAAAACATAGACCTAAACTTTCTGAATTTTATAAGGTAGATGATACACACAAAAAAATAATTACAACATTTTCACAAATGGTCAATAAAACAGAAATAGAACTTAAAGAAAGAGAGATACTAGGATGAACGCACCACATTTTTATTTTTCAAACAAGGCNAATAAAGAAGATGAAAAAGGNCAAGTNCTTAAAGGCTGATTGTTGGATAACACCAGCTCAATACATAGAAAATGAAGAAACAGATAAATGGCAAGAAATCAATCAAAGTATTGCAGAAGTTGCACGTTTATTTCAAAAGTACAATTTACGATTACAGGTATCTATTCANGACAAAAAGAACGCTACTAGTTGGCAACAGTTTAAAAAAATTGCTAAAGTNAATTTATANNTATCAGAAAACCANGAGATATTAAAACTTACGCCAGCACTTAAACAAGAAACANCAACAGAAGAACCATCTATTATTAAAGAAGAATTTGATGACGAAATACCTTTTTAATGACAATGTTTATATAGATCCTCATCCTACACACATCAATATACTTATAGATGGTAAAAGATTTGTTATAAGCGTTGAGGATGAATTACATTTACAAAGACTAGCATTAAATGCATTACGTGCTGCAATGCAATTAAGAAAACAAAAAGACATACAACACGTTCAGAAAAATTTACAAAATGAATAAGAAAATTGAAAAAGTTGTTTTAGTTGCTCTTACTGAAAAAGAAGTAAATTTTATAAAGAGTCTTACTCGCCCAATACATAATAGACTTTTAGAAGAAGATAGAAAAAGAGGTTATGTTACGCAACATTCTGATGAAACAAGAACCTTAACAGGATCGATAGGCAAAAAATTATTGTTTCAAAGTTGCTATTCAACAAATCAAAAAACTTTAGAAAGAGATTTAGCTAGAAGATTAAAAGCTTACAAAGATGTACAAGATGAATAAAAAAGTTTGTGAAAATTGTGGTGAATTTTTTTATTCTTTACAGCCAAATAAAAAATATTGCGCCCCTGAATGTAGATGGTCATACAATGACAAACACAAAAAAGAAAAACACAGGGGTATAACTTTACCATTTGTACCAGAAAGATTTATTGTTAAAGATATAAAAGGAAATTAATAATGAATGATATGAAATACATTTTAAACGGAAATGTAAGTGTAACTCCTCATGGAACGCACGTTAAAATTACAATTAATAAAGATAAATATATTGTTGAAGTTAATGATATTAAGCTTCTTGAAAAATTAGCCTATCTTTCACTACAAGCTATACTTGAAAGAAAAAATATAGACCATGATAAATGGGCTAGTCCACCACCTAAATATTTATTTGGAAAAGATACTAGGCATCAACAATACATAAAATTAAGTCCTAAAGATAAAAAAAGATTAGGTTATAAATAAAAAAAAGAGCCACATAAGTGGCTCTAGTTGGGATGGAGAAAATAATTAAATCATCTTTAATGCAGCTTCTAATGTTTCGTTGTTTCTTCTTGTCCAGCCTTTTCCAAATGTATTAAACGTAGATAAACTACGATAGAACGCNTGTCTAATATCTTTGTAATTTTCAATGGTTGTTTCTAATCCATGATGGCGAATATACTCTTCAAGTGTTTTTAATGTATTAGGTCCAATACCACCATCTGCAACNGTACCAATCATNNTTTGTANTTTTTTAACTGCTCTGCCTACACCGCTGTTTACTGACCAATCAAATACAGCTAAATCTAATCCAGAAGGTAATTGATCACACTTAGCACGACCCCAATAATTTTTTTCGTANATNGGTGCAACATCTTCTACTGTTAGATCTTTCATATTTTTTTGACCGCCCCACTCTTCATAAACTCTTTTAGTAACGCCAAGATTTGTTTCGCCACCTGGATCTTTTGGGTGATTAACATACCCCCCTTCGTGATGCAAAATCATTTCTAAACATTTATCAAAGTTTTCTTTCATTTTCCTACTCCTTTTGTACGCTCATACGATCTAAGTGTCGCTAATCCCAGCATTCCTGTCAAAATAGGAACCATCATAGAAACATCGACCTGTGGGATTACCACGCCAAAAGGCGCAGCTAATGGACTTACTAAATAATTTATTACAAAACCAGACAAACAAACATAAGCTGTTAATGGCCGCCAGCTTGATTGAAACCAATTACCTTTTGCATCTGCTTCATTAACTTTAATCTGTGCAAGTTGTTGTTCATGCGCCAAAGTAGCTAATTCGTGTGCTAATTTAGCTTTTAAATCTTTGTCCTCAATGACTTTATCTAAAATATCAGTAGCTGGTTTTATTAAGCTTGTAAGTAAACTCATTTATTTTATTCCTTATTTGACCTTTTAGCCAGCTGGTTAAATCCTATAAAGCTGCCTATAACTCCCATGTTAGATAGTACCCAAATTTCAGCTATTCCGCTTAAATGATCTATTCTTTCTATAGGTACAAATGGTGTCATTAGAACGACTATAAAAGCCGTAACAGTTACAGCAGAAAACCAAACAATGTAACGCTGCTGATCTTCTTTTTTATCTCTGTTTTCTAAGAGAACCATGCGTTCCCTTATAGCCATNTCTTTGTCATCAACAATGCCATCACCATTTTTATCTAAGATCTCCCATGCAGATCCTTTTTCTAATTTTTTTTGTGTCATGTTCTACCTCAATCCAAGTGCAGCCACCAAGGTTTCCACCAATGATTTACCTCGTAATAGGCTAAGAATACTAAAAGAATGATGATAAGTATATGCATTTATGTTTGGCTCTGTTGTTTCTTTAGCCAGATTGCAAAGAAGATTAAACCTATAATTGAGCAAAAAAGAATAACTACAAATAAACCTTCGATAATTTTTTGTTGTAGCTCTTGTCTTTTGTATATTAATTCTTGTCTTTGCTTTCTGATTGTGCCTTCCATTTTTAGCAAATCATCCCAGGCTTTTACACCAAATTTAAACTTTACATATTGTTGCAATTCATATCTTTGTTTTTCTAAATTCTTTTGTGCGACCAAACTTTTCATGGCAGCTTCTTCAACACTATCACCACTTAACATCTTTTTATAAAATGGTGGGTTTTTACAAGACTTTACTGCATTATCTATATCACTTGATGCTTTCATCCAGCGTGATAAATCACTGCCCATCTGCTCAATATCGCGACCCATTGCAAATGCTTTTTTTAAATTATTAAACGCTGCTGTACTTACGCTCACAGCAGCTGCAATGGTAGCTGGATCTAGCATTTTAAGATCTAATAACTAGGGAGATTAATAATAGGATTGTTGAGCCAGCTGAACCAATCAGGATCATTTCTAAGCGTTTAATAGCTTTCGTTAAGGTTTCAAGTCTTTCATCATTCACAGCTTTATACATTTCAAAGTCGGAGCGCAATCGTCTTATGTCATCTATTTCTGTCACCAGGGCTTACCACTTCCTTGTGTAGGCGTTTTTGATAGATTTATCTGATTTTGTACTGCGTCCTCGTAAGCTTTAACTTGATCATCACCGATCACTGCAAATAACCATTTTTTAGCTTGCTCTTCTGAAATTTTTGAGTATTCAATAAAATCTCCACTTGGTTCAGGTATAGCTATTGATCCATAAACTCTACCTCTATGCGTTACAGTTTTACCATCAGTTGTTACATCTTCACTATCTGTACATTCCCAATGTAATGTTGTTATTTGATTATCACCTTTTGATCCTTTAATATCATAAGTAGTGCTTGTAATTGTCCATGTCGCTGCCATGTTATTCTCCTTCTAATTTAGCTATTCTTGCTTCAAGTTCTTGTATTGTTTTTACTAGTAGTGGTACAAGTTTGCTATGGTCTATTGATTGGTAATCAGGAACATCTTTTTCTGCAACCCAAGTTGAATCAGAAGGATAAAGTTGAGCAATATCAATATTTTGTATTTCATCTCTGTAGGTAGTTTTACCTTTTACCCATTCAGATTCTTTAACATTGTCTGATAATACTGCTCCTGTTGAAGAAAGAACAACACCTTTTATTTTCTTTGTAGCATCTTTTTCTCCAGTTATTGCTTCTGGTACTATGCTCGAAACTTCATGTGCTAAAAACCCATCTACTGTTGTGTCTTTATCTGTCTTAAAATTAAATCTACTTGGCTTGAGTTGTTTTAATCTTGATGTAGCATCCCAATCTGTAACTACATTTTCTTTTAATCTATAGTCAGAAGAAGTATTAAACTGTGTTGCAGTTCCATTTGTAGAAACACTACCAACATGACCATTACTATTATAAAGATACCAATGAAGAGAATTACTAGTAGTAGCTCTTGAAGAATGTAAAGTACCTTGACTATCAAAAGAAGCTCCACTATCGTTTCCAGAAGTTATATTTCCATGACTGGTATTGTTCATAATTTTAATACCAGCTGATGTTATATACATCCTATTAGTAACTGCTTGTGCATCATCTGGAGTAGTTGCAAAAATAATTCTACCTGGAGTATCATTATTGCCAGGACTTCCATCAATTTGTGAATAAATAGCTGCACTTATAGAAGAAACATCTAAACCATCAGCTGCGTTAAAACCTATGTAACCTAGAGTATCACTATCTTGTACAACTGTTGTTGATCCTACAGATGTTCCTCTTGATTTAGAAAACATTAAATAAGCACCATTAGAATTAGCAGAGTTTGCTGATATGCTTATTGTAGCACCATGATAGTCTGTTCCTTCTACTGCCAATCTTGAGTTATGCCCTGCTGGTGATACAGGAGCAGTAGTTCCAAGACTTAGTCTACCAGAAGTATCCATACGTAATTCTGCACTTCCTGCACCATTATAATTTAATTCAAAACCATCATCTGTATTTGTATATAGATACCATTGATTTGCTTGGTCATCAGTTGTTCTTAATCTTAAATATTTATCAAGAATTGCATCTCCTCTAAAAACTGTATTTTTATTAGTTTCTATTTTAACAGCTTCATTTCCTCCACCATTTAAAATAGTTGTACCATCTGCTTGCATTTCTTGATGATAATAAGAAGCTGTACCTAATCTAAATGTAGTATCTGCTAAAACTAACACAGAACCCCTGATTGTACTATTATCACCTGGCTGTGTTAAAAATATTCCCCCTCTTGAAGCACCACTTGAAACTGTTATTGCAGCTTCAGTATCACCATGTACGTGTAATTTATTTAGTGGATCTAAAATATTTATACCTACTTCACCATTATCTTGAATAATCATGCGTCGTGTGCCACTATCTGTTGGGTCATTAGCAGAAGCACCAGTTCTAAAAACAAAACCACCAGTATCAGCACCAAAGTTTAAACCACTTGCATCACAAGCTAAACCTGCACTCGCTACACCTGTAGATGTGAGCATAAATGTTGTACCAGTAGCACCATCAGCACCTTCCAGAGTTAAACCTGCAGTAGGATTAGTCGTACCAATACCAACATTACCATTTGAAGCTAAAATAGTTAAATGATCTCCAACTCCATTTTCAGCTACTTTCCAAGAAGCAGCACTTGATCTAATCCACCATTCAGATGTTCCATTTGTTTGAAACTCAAGCATATAATCAGAAGAGGTACTGTTTAAAGTAACTTGTCCTGCATTAGCACTTGTAAATACTCCTTTAGGCGCACCTATTGTTCCTAACGTATTTAAAGTAGAATTAAACGTAGCTGCTCCTGCATTAGCTATATCAAGATCAAGAGCAGTTATTACACTACTACCATCTGTTCCTTTAAATAAAATATTTGTATCTGCAATGCTTGCTTGTATGATAGGATTGTTACTTGCATCTTCATAGATTGATAAATATTCTGCACCACCATCTTTAAATCTTACGTGACCACCATCATCAGCATCTAAAGAAATATTACCTGCAACATCAATGGTTAAGTCACCACTAGATAAATCTATTTCTGTGCCATCAATGGTTATGTTGTCTACCTTTACCCCTGCGTTGGCCGTTAAAACTCCTGTTGAAGCAACAGTGCCAGCAAATGTAGCATTAGCACCAGAGAAAGTTACTGCTGTCGTTGGTGTAGAACCAGATTGGATAACAAGCTCACCAGAACTATTTAACAAACCACCATAGTTTGTACCACCTTGTTTTAAGTAAACAGCACCACCAGATCCACCATCATAATAAGTATTTAATAAAATATTACTGTCAGCATCTAAAGATAAATTACCAGCTGATAAAGTTATAGCTGTACCATCAATATGAAAATCATCAACATCAATACCACCATCAGCTGTCACTAATCCACTTACTGTCAAAGAAGATAATGTACCTACAGATGTAATATTGGTTTGTGCTGCTGTTTGCAGCGTACCTGTAACCTGATTAAAAATAGCATTACCTGTTGTGCCACTAAACACTTCACTACTATTTGTTGCTGCTGTAAAAACAGTAAACGCACTAGCACTATCATCATAGCCAAAAAAGCCAAGTCTTGCTGAAGAGCCATCATGGTATCTAAACTCAATGCCTCTATCTTTGTTATCGTCAGAGCCTGGTGCAGTATCTCCACCTAGAGTAAAAATAGGATCATCAATGGTTACTGTTGTACTATTAACTGTTGTTGTTGTTCCATTTACAGTTAGATCACCTGTAACATTTAGATTGTCATTTATCGTTACTTCTGAAGTAGAATGACCAATACTAACAGGCACACCACTTGTAGCTGTACCTATGGTAATACCATTGCTTGTATTAGAATTATCAATGTTTAATGTACTTGTACTATCCAAGCTGATATTCGAGCCATCTACAACCAACGTACCATCTATATCTGTATCATCCAGATTAGTTGTACCAGCAATGTCAGCATCACCAGAAATATCTAATGATCCAGCATCTAATTCACCTGTCAGCGTAACATTACGAAAGCCTGTAATATCTTTATTAGTATCAACAATTGCTGCTTTACTAGCAGATACTATACCAGCTGTAATATCGTCAATTGCTTCTAAATCATTTTCATTAATATTCGCAGAACCAATAATAAATCCTGTAGCTGTAACTGTGCTATTAAATGTAGCTGCACCAGCATCTGCTCCAGAAATAGTTAAGAAAGTAGTATCAGAAGAGCCATCTGTGCCTTTAAAAATAATATTACTATCGTTAGCTTGAGCATCTATTGTGATGTTACCAGATGTGGTTGTAAGCGTTACGGCTGCATCACCAGCTGTAATGTTATCAGCAGCAACAGAACTAGCAGCAGCAGAAATATAAGTATTTAGTTGGCTTGCATTGATATATTTTGTCGTACCACCATCATCAATCAAAAGTTTGTCAGCATCAGCAATAGTAATACTTGTACCATCCGTTGCACCATCTATTTGTACAGCTGCACCAGAAACCTTGTCAGCTGTTGTAATAGTTGCAAGTTTACTATCAGCAATAGCAGCAGAACTAGATATATCTGCATTAACAATAACACCAGATGATATGGCAGTAACACCACTGCTATTTATAGTTATATCACCAGATACTGCTTGTTCTTCGTAACTTGTGCCATCACCAATAAGTATTTTGCCAGATGTAACGTCAGCCATAATTAACTTATCTTCTATTGTAACAGTACCACCAAAACGACTATTTAAGCCATCTATTAGTAAAGCTGACAATCCAGATATGCTTGCGTGTTCAGCTGTACTATTATTAGATGTACCTGTTAATCTAATTCCACCATCAACTGAACTATCTGTAGCATCTGATTGATAACCTTCAACTGAACCTACTTGAATAAAATTACCACTTGCGTTTTTACCATAAAAGAAAATTGATCCTTGTCCGTATCTTGGTACTGTGCCTGTGTCTGTATCATAAAAAGCAATAGCAGCATTTACACCCTCTAAAAATATATCATCTCCACCTGTTGAAGATGGTGATATTGTCACAAAATTAGTTGCTTCAGAAATATCGTTGCCTTCAACTTTTATTTCACCATCTACATGAAGATTTCCTGTACCATTAGGAGTAATTATTAAATCACCATTACTATTTGTAGTGCTTATAGTATTTCCATCTATAGTAATATTATCTACAACTAATTGACCTGGTGAAAGTGTTGCACCAGAAAAGTTTGTAATAGCTGTGTATTTAGATGAATTTGTATTAGTCGTTAATGGTTGTGAACCACTACTTGTATGCGCTGAATTGACAATAAAATGATTTGATGTACTTGTGTCTTTTACAATATCTCTTTCCTGATAAGCCGTACTAGCAGCCCAATCACCTTTAAGCGTACCTATTTCCTGGGTTGCAATTGGTGTACCTGTGCTGTCAAACGATAATATTTTGTTGGCTCTAGCTGTGGTATCTTCTTCTATTTCTGGATAGGTAGACCCTATTTGCGAACCAGAACTATCAAGAAGATTAGAACGACTAAATTTTAAAGATCTGTCTACAGCTTCTTGTACACCTTGTATCTGCATTACCACTTTATCAAATTGTTCTTCAATAAGTGTTGCAGAAAATGGATCATTATCAACAAGGTCCAGTTCCTGTGTTTGTGGTTGTTGTCTGCGTAGAATTACCTTTTCACCGTTTGCCGGTCTAAAATCAGTTGTAGAATAATGAGCATCAGAACTAGTTCCTGTATTAAACTTAAACAAAATATTTCCACCACTAGTGTTACCTACAGAAGAGGTTGGTATAATATAATGACTATCTAATGTTTTTTCTGTTTCCACACCGGCTGCACTACGTACAATAACTTTTAAGTCACTGGCTGCAAAAATCTTAAAGGTAAAACTAAAACTATGTGTTGATCCATCCGCTGATAAAATAACAACATTTGTACTAGATGATACTGTCATTAATTTTTCATCCTTTCTTTTGCATTATATACTTCTCTTAAATTTTCATAGCCATCTAATTCTAGTAATTTTGGTATAGCTGCATCATAAAACATATCTTCTAACCGTTTTATAATAGCCATTTTATCTTCTGTTTTAGCTGTTGGACTATGATAGGCAGATGCACCAAATTTTTTACCAATACTTGTATTATTAATTAAACCAGTTAAAGCTTCATTAAATTTATAACCTTTTACCAATACACCGTTTTTACGGCTTTTAGCTAAATTGTTAAAATCATATATTTCACCATCTGATAGTTTCATACCACTTAATTTTTTTCTTACAGACAATGGATAATCTAAATCACCTGATAATCTATACAAACGTAACATTTCTAAATCTACACTATCTAATTCTTTTGCTTGCTTGTATTTCATGCCGGTTAAGAAATTCCAGGTTGCAGCACTTGGATTTTGAGAAAAAGATGGCATTTCATATCTTGTTTCGTATTCACCTTTGTTATTTAAAACTTCGTAAGAACCTATTATATTTCCACGTCCATCTAAAATAGGCACTAAATTATCCTTATCTTTTAGTGGTGTCCTTTTTGCTATCAGACTTTGCGCCCAATTAGAATAATCAAAAAATGCATCATCAAAAGCTGTTGTAGGCATACCTAACATTCTATAATTTTTTTCTCCATTTAATAAACGAAATTTATCTAAATCTTCTTCTGTAATACGTTTAAAATCCTTTCTTGGTTTTAATTTTATAGGATCATAATTTGCATCCAAGTTACCAATAAATGATGAATAAAAAAATGGTACATTTTCTAGTACACTTGTACCAATAGTATCTGACAAAAGATCAGCAAAATTTCTTATAACTGCGCCGCCTTCTTCACGTGATTGCAATGTTCTTAATGCGTTAACTATTTGTGAAACACCTTGCAGAGTAGGCAACTCTTCATAATATTTAAATGTAGCAAATACAGATGCTATGCCAATTTGCGCTGCTAATTCTGCACCTTCTGGATCGTTTGGCAAACTTGCAATACTTTCAGCAGCACTTGCATAAATGCTTATAATAGATGCCATAGGTCCAAAACCATGTATACTTGTATAATTTAATGGTCCATTTGGCGCACCATAGCTATCAAACAAAGGCAAAAATTCACCTGTAATTTTGTTTCTTGGAAACCCTTCCCCTCTTGTAACGATGCTATAAGGTTGTTTACCAGCTGCATAAAAAGCTTCTCGTTGATTTCTATCTTTAGGTGCTGGACCTATAAATCTACCTTGTTGCACCATTTGATATGTTGTATACGCAATACCACTACCAAACGCCCATTTACCCATAGCCATTTGATGTGCAGCTGGACCATTTTGACCAGTTATATTTTTAAATGTTTTAGGACGTAACATTGATACAATAGGTACAAAATCAACTGTATTTAAAATATCATTTGTAGGTGCTGTAGAAAAAGCAACAACAAAACGACCAAGTAATGTATTTTGAAANTNNCCAATTGCTNTACCAATTNNGTTGTCTTTACCTATTGGACTTGTAAGCGTATCATACGATGCTTTTTCCTGTAAATTTTTATCAAAACTTTTGGGATCTAAATAAACCATTAATCCATCATCAAAAGCTGCTTGAAAATCTTCTTGAGTTAAATCACCTTTTTCTAACTCTTTTTGCCTTAGAGATTGTTTGTATCTTCTATGAGCTAAAACACCTAACTCACCTCTTGCAGATAATGATTTAAAAAACTCATCACCAGCTAACAAAAATCTAAAAGGAATACTAAATGCTTTTGACACAAAATCAGCAGCTTTGCCTGGTAAAGTTGTTTTAACAGTTGTTTGATTTAATGATAAGTCAAGATCTAACTTTGATGCTCTTGCCGGCATATTTGTTTTAAATGCTACTAATGCTGCTTGTAACGCATCATCTATAGAACCCATCCAAGCTGTCATTCTGTATACAGCATCCATTGTTGACGCATTATCCATTGATTGTGCAAATTTAGCATTAGGAAATGCTGTTCTTAATACATCACCATATAAGCCAGCAATAAACTCAGATGGTAATTGACCGGTCATAAACAAAACATTACCTAATAAATTTTTAAATTGTGTAGCTGGTGAAGAAAGTATTGAAGCCATAAACGCTTGGTGTATTTGTGTTTTTGTTTTTGCATACCATCCACCTTCTGAAAAAGTATTGATAGCTTTGAGTACATCTGTNGCATTACCATCTGCTTCNGCAGCAGCTCTTGCTTTCAACAATTTTTTTGCTAATTCTTCAGAAACACCAGCTCTTAAATCTTCTTCAAGCATTGCTCCNGCAGCTTGACCAGCAGCATATGCATCAAACTCACCACCAACTTTAATATTAAATGATTGTAAAGCTCTTGCTACTTCAGATTGTGCGCCTTTTAATTGAGCTTGTAATGCAGAGTGTATTGCAAGTTGCCTACGAAAATTAAGTTTATCAAAATCATTTGCTTGCTTACTTTCAATTTTTTTTGCCATTTCTGTAAGTTTTTTTGCACTGGATATTAATAATTGTCTACCAGCAAGCAATTGTTCAGCACCAAGAGGTTCACCTAATTTTCTTTTTAAAATAGACCTTGTTAAACCTACTTCATTTTTTAATTTTTCTATTGCTGCATCTCTTGTTTGATCATTTTTTACAATACCTCTTGTAAACTTAGAGGTATCATTTTTCATTAATTCAGATACTGCACCTATAGTATTCTTTAAATCTTCTGGACTATCAATACGGTCAAAATTAAAATCATTAAGATTTGTTATATCATTTTTTATGTACTGCAATAACTGTGTTGTTTTATTAGCACTAGCCGTACCCATTTCAGTAGTAAAGCCTTGTTTAGCAGCAGTAACACCTTTTTGACCAGTTTGTATAATTTGTTTTGCATCAGCATCAAATTCACTTTCGTCAAGTATATCTAACGCTTTTTTTGTTATGGCTTGTTCATCTGTAGGTAACGCCCTAAAATTTCTAGATTCAAATTGATCAAAACCATCTTGGCTTAGAAGCCCTTGATCTCTTAATTTAACAGCAATTTCTTTTTGAGTTTGGTTATAATCAAAATTACCTACATTATCGATAATATTATATTCTTGTGATGTAGGTACTTTACTTGGCTGNCCAGACTTAACACCACCAGCTGTAAGTTTATCACTTTCAACAGGCGTAATATCAGTATTAATATCTGTTACTTTTTTATCAGTTAATAATAGTTTTAAGAAAGGTCTAAATCCACCAGCTAACAACGTAGGATCTTTAGCAAACTCGTCAGGTGAACCAGCTACGTCCATGCTTTGTGTAATTGTGTTTCTTTCCGCTATTTTTTGCGGATCTAATGTAGGATCTATTGCCATATTTTTACCATAAAAAAAGGCCACCAAAGTGACCTATTAGTTTTTTATTTAAATTAATTTATGCTTTATCAACAGCTTCATCTAATGGTGTATTTACCTTTTCTAGCTTTCTAAGGGCTGCGTAAAACTTCTCCATTTGCGTTTGTGTTTTCGAATTGTCTTGCTGCTTGGTCGAGTAATCCTCTGTTGACTTCTGTGTTTTCATACCACGGCCTTTCTGTATTTTCTGTAACTTTAAATCCTTTAGGTATAATACCATTTTTAGCATTTTTTATAAATTTTTCAAATTCTTTTTGTCTTGTTGGTGTCATAAAAACACTTGATCCATCACTTAGTGGATATTGTACAACAGGTCCATTTTCTGTTTGCGTATATCTTGCTCCAGATGAAAAAGTATTAAATTTACCTTCAACTACACTTTTGCCAATTGGTGAACCTTCAGTAATTGCACTTAAAGTGCTATGGCTTACAACTTGTTCTCCTTCAATAACCCAATTTTCCCAATGCCATCTGCCTAATGTTCCATCTTCTGGCCTACCTAAAAGTTCGTAAGTTTTTTGTATATTAGGTCTTAGACCATCTTCAAGCATTTCTGTTAACAAAATTCCCCTTGGACCTCTAAATATGCCTTGTAATCCTTCACTAATTGTTGTTCCTTCTTTTTTAAAACCGTCATATATATTTTTACCACCAAATCTACCATCATCCCATAAATGCCGGCCTTGTATTCTGTCCATAACTAACACATCATCTCTACCAGCAACAAGCAATGTAAATGATACTACCTTATTATCAATTCCAGCACCTTCAGTTAAAATCATAAATTCACGCCTTATGTCTTTTGCTGAAACATTAGGGTCAGCTATCATATTATGTAAAGATTGTAATACAGTTAAATCACTTCCTTGTGGTTTTTTTGATAACTCAAACAATAATTTACCAGCAGCATTTACATTCATAGTCACTTGTTTACCTGGTGATCCTTCAGGTAAAGAATTTTTGATAGTGTTTTCCCACTGAATTTTGTCAGCTTCTGAAAACGTACCATTTACCACTTTTTCTATAAGTGGTCTAGCGTCTTGCATAATATCTATAAATGCTGCTTCTTGTTGTACTGGACCAGCTCCTCTTGACAATATACCCCAAACAAACAAATCAGCTGTCATAATTGGTGATGATTGTCCACTTGCATAAATATCTCTTATATCTTTAACATAACTAAAACCTTCATCTACACCTTCTTTCATTTCTGGTGTAAGATTTTTAAGTTTTTCTGCCATTTTTTCTGGACTATTAGCGTACTCTATTGCTTTCAGCGGTGGAATAGGCAAATACTGACCACCAAATGCTTCCTTTTCCATCATTAACCAATTTTCTGTGCTTTGTAACGCTTGTGGATGGGTATTTGAAGTTTGATCTATTGCAGTAAANACTTCNTTTTTATTGTTTGGTGTAAAAGCTTGGACAACAGGATTAATAGGTTTTTCGCCATCACTTTCAACTAACAATTGATGTGGAACTTTGTGCGCTCTTGCATCTACAGGTGCTGGTTTTAAAGATTGAAAAAGTTTAATAATAGAACTTAAAGGTGCAGCTTCCCCTTCCTCTGTTGTTGATGCAGTAACTGCTGTTCCAGTTAAGCCAATTTGTCCAATCTTAGAAGCTAATATTTTTGTAGCTGCTAGAAATGCAGACCCAATTAAAACACTATCTGTTGTAGCACCTTTTACTCTAGCTTTTAATCTTTCAAAACTAGATACATCATTTGGATTTTCAATATAAGAGTTCATAAAACTTACAAATTCGTTCTGTACGCC
>FUFK010053444.1_pt1 | contig 17781 bp, 3 predicted proteins | sample 1021851 | NCBI WGS metagenome assembly FUFK01 (sample SAMEA51879418, study PRJEB19060) | metagenome | reverse complement strand
TCGGCAACTTGCAAAGGTGCTATTCAGTTTGGAATTGTCCTATTTGTAGCATGACGATAACAGAGGGGCGCAGATCCGAATTAAAAAAGGGTTTGGCTAATTGGACAGACTTAGGCGGTCATGCTTACTTAGTCACTTTCACCAACTCACATCATAAGGGCGATGACCTCGGTCAGTTGCTCCAAGGGCAAAAAAAGGCTTTCAAGAAGTTTTGGGAAAAAACGAAAGTTGTAAAAATGCTTAAACGCTTAGGCTATCAGGGGCGCATAGTCGCAACTGAAGTTACTTGGGGAGAGCAGAACGGTTGGCATCCTCACTATCACATGATTTTCTTCTTTGACCATGAAATAAACCCACAAGGTTTACAATCTTATCTAGCCCTAGAATGGCAAGATGCTTGCATAAAAGCAGGGCTAAAAGCTCCTGATTTGATACATGGTGTTGATGTTCGCAATGGCACTCGTGCTGCTGAATATGTCAGTAAATGGGGTTTAGAAGAAGAAGTCACGAAAGGACACCTTAAAAAGGGTCTAAACGGCTCTTTAACGCCTTTTGACCTGTTAAGGGGCGCAAGCACCAATAATCATTTTAAAACGCTATTCAAGCAGTTTGCAGACGTTTTCAAGGGTAAACAGCAGTTAGTCTGGTCTAAAGGTTTAAAAGAGCTTCTAGGCATTAAACAAGTGACAGATGAAGAGCTAATCGAAGAAACTGAAAAAACCAGTATTGAGATAAGAGAATTGGGCGATTTGATTTGGCAATTAATACTTAAGTACGAAAAACGCGCTCATGTTCTACACCTTGTAGAGCAAGATTATCAAAATGGTACTAATACTTTATATGATTTTATTGATGGGTTGGCTCAACTACATGCAGGCGAAATGATACGGAATAGCAACGCGTAGCCGTGCTTAGCATCTGCCGTAGAAGGAAGAGGAGTTCCGACGATTGACGACGACCGGCTAGGGCGTAGCACGCCTTAGCAATAATATTTATTTCTCATAAAGCACGCTTAGACGTTTCTCACTTCGTGAAGAAACTGCGTGCAAAATCTTAATGGCTCATGCCGAAGTGCTAATAGTCTATTAGCACAATCCCCTTTGCCCTCCAGTTACAGTCTTTTGATAATCAACGATAGAGACCCCTCAATTATCAGCCGTTAGCGCGCTCGGCATCTTTTCGCCGAGGGCAAGCGTTAGGCATTACGTAAACCATTAACTGTCAATAATCTTTACTTATTCATTTTTCTGATATATGATTATCTCGTAATTAAACATTAATTAGGAAATAATCACCATGAAAATTACCGACAAACTAGACTATATCCACGTGGTAGACCTTGCTGGAGAGGGCACTATTTCTGATTTATTCAAAAAATTAGGCGAAAAAGATGCTAAAGGCAATAAGAATGTATTGCCTGATGCTGTTGAGCAGTCAGAGATGCGTACTACTTCTTTACGTATTGAGGCATCGTTATTAGCAGCATTTGATGCTGTTTCTAGTCGATTTGAGCTATCACGTAACGAGGCTTTCGCTTATGCTGTTGAGCTGTATTTAAACACATTAGTTAATAGCTACGCTTTAGGTGTTTCAGAAGCCAGTGAAAATTCAGACATGACCAAAGAACAATCCTTTTCTAATGCACGTTATGACTTGATTGATAATCTCATTTGTGATGATGAAGTTAAGCACTCAATTAAGATTCTTACCAACGCAGACGCTTGTAAAAAAGCTCAGGAGCTAAAGTAATGTTACAGCTAACAGGCAAGGTTATTAACGTGTTTACTCAGCAAGGCGGTAAAGGTAAAGACGGCACAGAGTATGAAGATAGGCACAAAGTACAGCTAATGGGTGAACGTGCGTTACCCAATGGTGATATTCAGATGGATTTAATGGACTTGACCATTAATGATTTAGGCGACTGGCACGAGATGCAAGGCAAAGATATTTCTATCGACATTGGAGCGTTTGCTCCAAGCAAGGGGAATATTATTTACTTCGTCAGCAAAGGCTCAAAGCCAAAGCTAGCAGCCTACTAACAGGCAATAAAAAACCCCTGCTAAGGACTCGCAATCCTACAGGGGTTTACTACATATTACAGGGTCTATTATACCATGAAAAATCACTCAAATTCTAATCAAAAAACCGTTTCCCTTGGTATACATGGGAAATTGCATGTAATGCCCGCAGGGCATGACTTGCAGGAAAACGGCACGTTTTCAAAAATAGAATACGCATCGCGTAGAATTGAAAGATATGCTTTGCAAGAAGTAGCTAGAAGCATACTTCGCGAAATGATAGAGAAAAACGGAAAAATGACATACGTTCATCAGGTGCGTAATTGTTTGCGTGCAAAGATTACTAAGAAAAAAGGCGTGACGTTGTTCTACAACGTAGAGAGAGAGCAAGCGAACTTCGGCAACTTGCAAAGGTGCTATTCAGTTTGGAATTGTCCTATTTGTAGCATGACGATAACAGAGGGGCGCAGATCCGAATTAAAAAAGGGTTTGGCTAATTGGACAGACTTAGGCGGTCATGCTTACTTAGTCACTTTCACCAACTCACATCATAAGGGCGATGACCTCGGTCAGTTGCTCCAAGGGCAAAAAAAGGCTTTCAAGAAGTTTTGGGAAAAAACGAAAGTTGTAAAAATGCTTAAACGCTTAGGCTATCAGGGGCGCATAGTCGCAACTGAAGTTACTTGGGGAGAGCAGAACGGTTGGCATCCTCACTATCACATGATTTTCTTCTTTGACCATGAAATAAACCCACAAGGTTTACAATCTTATCTAGCCCTAGAATGGCAAGATGCTTGCATAAAAGCAGGGCTAAAAGCTCCTGATTTGATACATGGTGTTGATGTTCGCAATGGCACTCGTGCTGCTGAATATGTCAGTAAATGGGGTTTAGAAGAAGAAGTCACGAAAGGACACCTTAAAAAGGGTCTAAACGGCTCTTTAACGCCTTTTGACCTGTTAAGGGGCGCAAGCACCAATAATCATTTTAAAACGCTATTCAAGCAGTTTGCAGACGTTTTCAAGGGTAAACAGCAGTTAGTCTGGTCTAAAGGTTTANAAGAGCTTCTAGGCATTAAACAAGTGACAGATGAAGAGCTAATCGAAGAAACTGAAAAAACCAGTATTGAGATAAGAGAATTGGGCGATTTGATTTGGCAATTAATACTTAAGTACGAAAAACGCGCTCATGTTCTACACCTTGTAGAGCAAGATTATCAAAATGGTACTAATACTTTATATGATTTTATTGATGGGTTGGCTCAACTACATGCAGGCGAAATGATACGGAATAGCAACGCGTAGCCGTGCTTAGCATCTGCCGTAGAAGGAAGAGGAGTTCCGACGATTGACGACGACCGGCTAGGGCGTAGCACGCCTTAGCAATAATATTTATTTCTCATAAAGCACGCTTAGACGTTTCTCACTTCGTGAAGAAACTGCGTGCAAAATCTTAATGGCTCATGCCGAAGTGCTAATAGTCTATTAGCACAATCCCCTTTGCCCTCCAGTTACAGTCTTTTGATAATCAACGATAGAGACCCCTCAATTATCAGCCGTTAGCGCGCTCGGCATCTTTTCGCCGAGGGCAAGCGTTAGGCATTACGTAAACCATTAACTGTCAATAATCTTTACTTATTCATTTTTCTGATATATGATTATCTCGTAATTAAACATTAATTAGGAAATAATCACCATGAAAATTACCGACAAACTAGACTATATCCACGTGGTAGACCTTGCTGGAGAGGGCACTATTTCTGATTTATTCAAAAAATTAGGCGAAAAAGATGCTAAAGGCAATAAGAATGTATTGCCTGATGCTGTTGAGCAGTCAGAGATGCGTACTACTTCTTTACGTATTGAGGCATCGTTATTAGCAGCATTTGATGCTGTTTCTAGTCGATTTGAGCTATCACGTAACGAGGCTTTCGCTTATGCTGTTGAGCTGTATTTAAACACATTAGTTAATAGCTACGCTTTAGGTGTTTCAGAAGCCAGTGAAAATTCAGACATGACCAAAGAACAATCCTTTTCTAATGCACGTTATGACTTGATTGATAATCTCATTTGTGATGATGAAGTTAAGCACTCAATTAAGATTCTTACCAACGCAGACGCTTGTAAAAAAGCTCAGGAGCTAAAGTAATGTTACAGCTAACAGGCAAGGTTATTAACGTGTTTACTCAGCAAGGCGGTAAAGGTAAAGACGGCACAGAGTATGAAGATAGGCACAAAGTACAGCTAATGGGTGAACGTGCGTTACCCAATGGTGATATTCAGATGGATTTAATGGACTTGACCATTAATGATTTAGGCGACTGGCACGAGATGCAAGGCAAAGATATTTCTATCGACATTGGAGCGTTTGCTCCAAGCAAGGGGAATATTATTTACTTCGTCAGCAAAGGCTCAAAGCCAAAGCTAGCAGCCTACTAACAGGCAATAAAAAACCCCTGCTAAGGACTCGCAATCCTACAGGGGTTTACTACATATTACAGGGTCTATTATACCATGAAAAATCACTCAAATTCTAATCAAAAAACCGTTTCCCTTGGTATACATGGGAAATTGCATGTAATGCCCGCAGGGCATGACTTGCAGGAAAACGGCACGTTTTCAAAAATAGAATACGCATCGCGTAGAATTGAAAGATATGCTTTGCAAGAAGTAGCTAGAAGCATACTTCGCGAAATGATAGAGAAAAACGGAAAAATGACATACGTTCATCAGGTGCGTAATTGTTTGCGTGCAAAGATTACTAAGAAAAAAGGCGTGACGTTGTTCTACAACGTAGAGAGAGAGCAAGCGAACTTCGGCAACTTGCAAAGGTGCTATTCAGTTTGGAATTGTCCTATTTGTAGCATGACGATAACAGAGGGGCGCAGATCCGAATTAAAAAAGGGTTTGGCTAATTGGACAGACTTAGGCGGTCATGCTTACTTAGTCACTTTCACCAACTCACATCATAAGGGCGATGACCTCGGTCAGTTGCTCCAAGGGCAAAAAAAGGCTTTCAAGAAGTTTTGGGAAAAAACGAAAGTTGTAAAAATGCTTAAACGCTTAGGCTATCAGGGGCGCATAGTCGCAACTGAAGTTACTTGGGGAGAGCAGAACGGTTGGCATCCTCACTATCACATGATTTTCTTCTTTGACCATGAAATAAACCCACAAGGTTTACAATCTTATCTAGCCCTAGAATGGCAAGATGCTTGCATAAAAGCAGGGCTAAAAGCTCCTGATTTGATACATGGTGTTGATGTTCGCAATGGCACTCGTGCTGCTGAATATGTCAGTAAATGGGGTTTAGAAGAAGAAGTCACGAAAGGACACCTTAAAAAGGGTCTAAACGGCTCTTTAACGCCTTTTGACCTGTTAAGGGGCGCAAGCACCAATAATCATTTTAAAACGCTATTCAAGCAGTTTGCAGACGTTTTCAAGGGTAAACAGCAGTTAGTCTGGTCTAAAGGTTTAAAAGAGCTTCTAGGCATTAAACAAGTGACAGATGAAGAGCTAATCGAAGAAACTGAAAAAACCAGTATTGAGATAAGAGAATTGGGCGATTTGATTTGGCAATTAATACTTAAGTACGAAAAACGCGCTCATGTTCTACACCTTGTAGAGCAAGATTATCAAAATGGTACTAATACTTTATATGATTTTATTGATGGGTTGGCTCAACTACATGCAGGCGAAATGATACGGAATAGCAACGCGTAGCCGTGCTTAGCATCTGCCGTAGAAGGAAGAGGAGTTCCGACGATTGACGACGACCGGCTAGGGCGTAGCACGCCTTAGCAATAATATTTATTTCTCATAAAGCACGCTTAGACGTTTCTCACTTCGTGAAGAAACTGCGTGCAAAATCTTAATGGCTCATGCCGAAGTGCTAATAGTCTATTAGCACAATCCCCTTTGCCCTCCAGTTACAGTCTTTTGATAATCAACGATAGAGACCCCTCAATTATCAGCCGTTAGCGCGCTCGGCATCTTTTCGCCGAGGGCAAGCGTTAGGCATTACGTAAACCATTAACTGTCAATAATCTTTACTTATTCATTTTTCTGATATATGATTATCTCGTAATTAAACATTAATTAGGAAATAATCACCATGAAAATTACCGACAAACTAGACTATATCCACGTGGTAGACCTTGCTGGAGAGGGCACTATTTCTGATTTATTCAAAAAATTAGGCGAAAAAGATGCTAAAGGCAATAAGAATGTATTGCCTGATGCTGTTGAGCAGTCAGAGATGCGTACTACTTCTTTACGTATTGAGGCATCGTTATTAGCAGCATTTGATGCTGTTTCTAGTCGATTTGAGCTATCACGTAACGAGGCTTTCGCTTATGCTGTTGAGCTGTATTTAAACACATTAGTTAATAGCTACGCTTTAGGTGTTTCAGAAGCCAGTGAAAATTCAGACATGACCAAAGAACAATCCTTTTCTAATGCACGTTATGACTTGATTGATAATCTCATTTGTGATGATGAAGTTAAGCACTCAATTAAGATTCTTACCAACGCAGACGCTTGTAAAAAAGCTCAGGAGCTAAAGTAATGTTACAGCTAACAGGCAAGGTTATTAACGTGTTTACTCAGCAAGGCGGTAAAGGTAAAGACGGCACAGAGTATGAAGATAGGCACAAAGTACAGCTAATGGGTGAACGTGCGTTACCCAATGGTGATATTCAGATGGATTTAATGGACTTGACCATTAATGATTTAGGCGACTGGCACGAGATGCAAGGCAAAGATATTTCTATCGACATTGGAGCGTTTGCTCCAAGCAAGGGGAATATTATTTACTTCGTCAGCAAAGGCTCAAAGCCAAAGCTAGCAGCCTACTAACAGGCAATAAAAAACCCCTGCTAAGGACTCGCAATCCTACAGGGGTTTACTACATATTACAGGGTCTATTATACCATGAAAAATCACTCAAATTCTAATCAAAAAACCGTTTCCCTTGGTATACATGGGAAATTGCATGTAATGCCCGCAGGGCATGACTTGCAGGAAAACGGCACGTTTTCAAAAATAGAATACGCATCGCGTAGAATTGAAAGATATGCTTTGCAAGAAGTAGCTAGAAGCATACTTCGCGAAATGATAGAGAAAAACGGAAAAATGACATACGTTCATCAGGTGCGTAATTGTTTGCGTGCAAAGATTACTAAGAAAAAAGGCGTGACGTTGTTCTACAACGTAGAGAGAGAGCAAGCGAACTTCGGCAACTTGCAAAGGTGCTATTCAGTTTGGAATTGTCCTATTTGTAGCATGACGATAACAGAGGGGCGCAGATCCGAATTAAAAAAGGGTTTGGCTAATTGGACAGACTTAGGCGGTCATGCTTACTTAGTCACTTTCACCAACTCACATCATAAGGGCGATGACCTCGGTCAGTTGCTCCAAGGGCAAAAAAAGGCTTTCAAGAAGTTTTGGGAAAAAACGAAAGTTGTAAAAATGCTTAAACGCTTAGGCTATCAGGGGCGCATAGTCGCAACTGAAGTTACTTGGGGAGAGCAGAACGGTTGGCATCCTCACTATCACATGATTTTCTTCTTTGACCATGAAATAAACCCACAAGGTTTACAATCTTATCTAGCCCTAGAATGGCAAGATGCTTGCATAAAAGCAGGGCTAAAAGCTCCTGATTTGATACATGGTGTTGATGTTCGCAATGGCACTCGTGCTGCTGAATATGTCAGTAAATGGGGTTTAGAAGAAGAAGTCACGAAAGGACACCTTAAAAAGGGTCTAAACGGCTCTTTAACGCCTTTTGACCTGTTAAGGGGCGCAAGCACCAATAATCATTTTAAAACGCTATTCAAGCAGTTTGCAGACGTTTTCAAGGGTAAACAGCAGTTAGTCTGGTCTAAAGGTTTAAAAGAGCTTCTAGGCATTAAACAAGTGACAGATGAAGAGCTAATCGAAGAAACTGAAAAAACCAGTATTGAGATAAGAGAATTGGGCGATTTGATTTGGCAATTAATACTTAAGTACGAAAAACGCGCTCATGTTCTACACCTTGTAGAGCAAGATTATCAAAATGGTACTAATACTTTATATGATTTTATTGATGGGTTGGCTCAACTACATGCAGGCGAAATGATACGGAATAGCAACGCGTAGCCGTGCTTAGCATCTGCCGTAGAAGGAAGAGGAGTTCCGACGATTGACGACGACCGGCTAGGGCGTAGCACGCCTTAGCAATAATATTTATTTCTCATAAAGCACGCTTAGACGTTTCTCACTTCGTGAAGAAACTGCGTGCAAAATCTTAATGGCTCATGCCGAAGTGCTAATAGTCTATTAGCACAATCCCCTTTGCCCTCCAGTTACAGTCTTTTGATAATCAACGATAGAGACCCCTCAATTATCAGCCGTTAGCGCGCTCGGCATCTTTTCGCCGAGGGCAAGCGTTAGGCATTACGTAAACCATTAACTGTCAATAATCTTTACTTATTCATTTTTCTGATATATGATTATCTCGTAATTAAACATTAATTAGGAAATAATCACCATGAAAATTACCGACAAACTAGACTATATCCACGTGGTAGACCTTGCTGGAGAGGGCACTATTTCTGATTTATTCAAAAAATTAGGCGAAAAAGATGCTAAAGGCAATAAGAATGTATTGCCTGATGCTGTTGAGCAGTCAGAGATGCGTACTACTTCTTTACGTATTGAGGCATCGTTATTAGCAGCATTTGATGCTGTTTCTAGTCGATTTGAGCTATCACGTAACGAGGCTTTCGCTTATGCTGTTGAGCTGTATTTAAACACATTAGTTAATAGCTACGCTTTAGGTGTTTCAGAAGCCAGTGAAAATTCAGACATGACCAAAGAACAATCCTTTTCTAATGCACGTTATGACTTGATTGATAATCTCATTTGTGATGATGAAGTTAAGCACTCAATTAAGATTCTTACCAACGCAGACGCTTGTAAAAAAGCTCAGGAGCTAAAGTAATGTTACAGCTAACAGGCAAGGTTATTAACGTGTTTACTCAGCAAGGCGGTAAAGGTAAAGACGGCACAGAGTATGAAGATAGGCACAAAGTACAGCTAATGGGTGAACGTGCGTTACCCAATGGTGATATTCAGATGGATTTAATGGACTTGACCATTAATGATTTAGGCGACTGGCACGAGATGCAAGGCAAAGATATTTCTATCGACATTGGAGCGTTTGCTCCAAGCAAGGGGAATATTATTTACTTCGTCAGCAAAGGCTCAAAGCCAAAGCTAGCAGCCTACTAACAGGCAATAAAAAACCCCTGCTAAGGACTCGCAATCCTACAGGGGTTTACTACATATTACAGGGTCTATTATACCATGAAAAATCACTCAAATTCTAATCAAAAAACCGTTTCCCTTGGTATACATGGGAAATTGCATGTAATGCCCGCAGGGCATGACTTGCAGGAAAACGGCACGTTTTCAAAAATAGAATACGCATCGCGTAGAATTGAAAGATATGCTTTGCAAGAAGTAGCTAGAAGCATACTTCGCGAAATGATAGAGAAAAACGGAAAAATGACATACGTTCATCAGGTGCGTAATTGTTTGCGTGCAAAGATTACTAAGAAAAAAGGCGTGACGTTGTTCTACAACGTAGAGAGAGAGCAAGCGAACTTCGGCAACTTGCAAAGGTGCTATTCAGTTTGGAATTGTCCTATTTGTAGCATGACGATAACAGAGGGGCGCAGATCCGAATTAAAAAAGGGTTTGGCTAATTGGACAGACTTAGGCGGTCATGCTTACTTAGTCACTTTCACCAACTCACATCATAAGGGCGATGACCTCGGTCAGTTGCTCCAAGGGCAAAAAAAGGCTTTCAAGAAGTTTTGGGAAAAAACGAAAGTTGTAAAAATGCTTAAACGCTTAGGCTATCAGGGGCGCATAGTCGCAACTGAAGTTACTTGGGGAGAGCAGAACGGTTGGCATCCTCACTATCACATGATTTTCTTCTTTGACCATGAAATAAACCCACAAGGTTTACAATCTTATCTAGCCCTAGAATGGCAAGATGCTTGCATAAAAGCAGGGCTAAAAGCTCCTGATTTGATACATGGTGTTGATGTTCGCAATGGCACTCGTGCTGCTGAATATGTCAGTAAATGGGGTTTAGAAGAAGAAGTCACGAAAGGACACCTTAAAAAGGGTCTAAACGGCTCTTTAACGCCTTTTGACCTGTTAAGGGGCGCAAGCACCAATAATCATTTTAAAACGCTATTCAAGCAGTTTGCAGACGTTTTCAAGGGTAAACAGCAGTTAGTCTGGTCTAAAGGTTTAAAAGAGCTTCTAGGCATTAAACAAGTGACAGATGAAGAGCTAATCGAAGAAACTGAAAAAACCAGTATTGAGATAAGAGAATTGGGCGATTTGATTTGGCAATTAATACTTAAGTACGAAAAACGCGCTCATGTTCTACACCTTGTAGAGCAAGATTATCAAAATGGTACTAATACTTTATATGATTTTATTGATGGGTTGGCTCAACTACATGCAGGCGAAATGATACGGAATAGCAACGCGTAGCCGTGCTTAGCATCTGCCGTAGAAGGAAGAGGAGTTCCGACGATTGACGACGACCGGCTAGGGCGTAGCACGCCTTAGCAATAATATTTATTTCTCATAAAGCACGCTTAGACGTTTCTCACTTCGTGAAGAAACTGCGTGCAAAATCTTAATGGCTCATGCCGAAGTGCTAATAGTCTATTAGCACAATCCCCTTTGCCCTCCAGTTACAGTCTTTTGATAATCAACGATAGAGACCCCTCAATTATCAGCCGTTAGCGCGCTCGGCATCTTTTCGCCGAGGGCAAGCGTTAGGCATTACGTAAACCATTAACTGTCAATAATCTTTACTTATTCATTTTTCTGATATATGATTATCTCGTAATTAAACATTAATTAGGAAATAATCACCATGAAAATTACCGACAAACTAGACTATATCCACGTGGTAGACCTTGCTGGAGAGGGCACTATTTCTGATTTATTCAAAAAATTAGGCGAAAAAGATGCTAAAGGCAATAAGAATGTATTGCCTGATGCTGTTGAGCAGTCAGAGATGCGTACTACTTCTTTACGTATTGAGGCATCGTTATTAGCAGCATTTGATGCTGTTTCTAGTCGATTTGAGCTATCACGTAACGAGGCTTTCGCTTATGCTGTTGAGCTGTATTTAAACACATTAGTTAATAGCTACGCTTTAGGTGTTTCAGAAGCCAGTGAAAATTCAGACATGACCAAAGAACAATCCTTTTCTAATGCACGTTATGACTTGATTGATAATCTCATTTGTGATGATGAAGTTAAGCACTCAATTAAGATTCTTACCAACGCAGACGCTTGTAAAAAAGCTCAGGAGCTAAAGTAATGTTACAGCTAACAGGCAAGGTTATTAACGTGTTTACTCAGCAAGGCGGTAAAGGTAAAGACGGCACAGAGTATGAAGATAGGCACAAAGTACAGCTAATGGGTGAACGTGCGTTACCCAATGGTGATATTCAGATGGATTTAATGGACTTGACCATTAATGATTTAGGCGACTGGCACGAGATGCAAGGCAAAGATATTTCTATCGACATTGGAGCGTTTGCTCCAAGCAAGGGGAATATTATTTACTTCGTCAGCAAAGGCTCAAAGCCAAAGCTAGCAGCCTACTAACAGGCAATAAAAAACCCCTGCTAAGGACTCGCAATCCTACAGGGGTTTACTACATATTACAGGGTCTATTATACCATGAAAAATCACTCAAATTCTAATCAAAAAACCGTTTCCCTTGGTATACATGGGAAATTGCATGTAATGCCCGCAGGGCATGACTTGCAGGAAAACGGCACGTTTTCAAAAATAGAATACGCATCGCGTAGAATTGAAAGATATGCTTTGCAAGAAGTAGCTAGAAGCATACTTCGCGAAATGATAGAGAAAAACGGAAAAATGACATACGTTCATCAGGTGCGTAATTGTTTGCGTGCAAAGATTACTAAGAAAAAAGGCGTGACGTTGTTCTACAACGTAGAGAGAGAGCAAGCGAACTTCGGCAACTTGCAAAGGTGCTATTCAGTTTGGAATTGTCCTATTTGTAGCATGACGATAACAGAGGGGCGCAGATCCGAATTAAAAAAGGGTTTGGCTAATTGGACAGACTTAGGCGGTCATGCTTACTTAGTCACTTTCACCAACTCACATCATAAGGGCGATGACCTCGGTCAGTTGCTCCAAGGGCAAAAAAAGGCTTTCAAGAAGTTTTGGGAAAAAACGAAAGTTGTAAAAATGCTTAAACGCTTAGGCTATCAGGGGCGCATAGTCGCAACTGAAGTTACTTGGGGAGAGCAGAACGGTTGGCATCCTCACTATCACATGATTTTCTTCTTTGACCATGAAATAAACCCACAAGGTTTACAATCTTATCTAGCCCTAGAATGGCAAGATGCTTGCATAAAAGCAGGGCTAAAAGCTCCTGATTTGATACATGGTGTTGATGTTCGCAATGGCACTCGTGCTGCTGAATATGTCAGTAAATGGGGTTTAGAAGAAGAAGTCACGAAAGGACACCTTAAAAAGGGTCTAAACGGCTCTTTAACGCCTTTTGACCTGTTAAGGGGCGCAAGCACCAATAATCATTTTAAAACGCTATTCAAGCAGTTTGCAGACGTTTTCAAGGGTAAACAGCAGTTAGTCTGGTCTAAAGGTTTAAAAGAGCTTCTAGGCATTAAACAAGTGACAGATGAAGAGCTAATCGAAGAAACTGAAAAAACCAGTATTGAGATAAGAGAATTGGGCGATTTGATTTGGCAATTAATACTTAAGTACGAAAAACGCGCTCATGTTCTACACCTTGTAGAGCAAGATTATCAAAATGGTACTAATACTTTATATGATTTTATTGATGGGTTGGCTCAACTACATGCAGGCGAAATGATACGGAATAGCAACGCGTAGCCGTGCTTAGCATCTGCCGTAGAAGGAAGAGGAGTTCCGACGATTGACGACGACCGGCTAGGGCGTAGCACGCCTTAGCAATAATATTTATTTCTCATAAAGCACGCTTAGACGTTTCTCACTTCGTGAAGAAACTGCGTGCAAAATCTTAATGGCTCATGCCGAAGTGCTAATAGTCTATTAGCACAATCCCCTTTGCCCTCCAGTTACAGTCTTTTGATAATCAACGATAGAGACCCCTCAATTATCAGCCGTTAGCGCGCTCGGCATCTTTTCGCCGAGGGCAAGCGTTAGGCATTACGTAAACCATTAACTGTCAATAATCTTTACTTATTCATTTTTCTGATATATGATTATCTCGTAATTAAACATTAATTAGGAAATAATCACCATGAAAATTACCGACAAACTAGACTATATCCACGTGGTAGACCTTGCTGGAGAGGGCACTATTTCTGATTTATTCAAAAAATTAGGCGAAAAAGATGCTAAAGGCAATAAGAATGTATTGCCTGATGCTGTTGAGCAGTCAGAGATGCGTACTACTTCTTTACGTATTGAGGCATCGTTATTAGCAGCATTTGATGCTGTTTCTAGTCGATTTGAGCTATCACGTAACGAGGCTTTCGCTTATGCTGTTGAGCTGTATTTAAACACATTAGTTAATAGCTACGCTTTAGGTGTTTCAGAAGCCAGTGAAAATTCAGACATGACCAAAGAACAATCCTTTTCTAATGCACGTTATGACTTGATTGATAATCTCATTTGTGATGATGAAGTTAAGCACTCAATTAAGATTCTTACCAACGCAGACGCTTGTAAAAAAGCTCAGGAGCTAAAGTAATGTTACAGCTAACAGGCAAGGTTATTAACGTGTTTACTCAGCAAGGCGGTAAAGGTAAAGACGGCACAGAGTATGAAGATAGGCACAAAGTACAGCTAATGGGTGAACGTGCGTTACCCAATGGTGATATTCAGATGGATTTAATGGACTTGACCATTAATGATTTAGGCGACTGGCACGAGATGCAAGGCAAAGATATTTCTATCGACATTGGAGCGTTTGCTCCAAGCAAGGGGAATATTATTTACTTCGTCAGCAAAGGCTCAAAGCCAAAGCTAGCAGCCTACTAACAGGCAATAAAAAACCCCTGCTAAGGACTCGCAATCCTACAGGGGTTTACTACATATTACAGGGTCTATTATACCATGAAAAATCACTCAAATTCTAATCAAAAAACCGTTTCCCTTGGTATACATGGGAAATTGCATGTAATGCCCGCAGGGCATGACTTGCAGGAAAACGGCACGTTTTCAAAAATAGAATACGCATCGCGTAGAATTGAAAGATATGCTTTGCAAGAAGTNGCNNGNAGCATACTNCGNGAAATGNTAGAGANAAACGGAAAAATGACNTACGTTCATCAGGTGCGTAATTGTTTGCGTGCAAAGATTACTAAGAAAAAAGGCGTGACGTTGTTCTACAACGTAGAGAGAGAGCAAGCGAACTTCGGCAACTTGCAAAGGTGCTATTCAGTTTGGAATTGTCCTATTTGTAGCATGACGATAACAGAGGGGCGCAGATCCGAATTAAAAAAGGGTTTGGCTAATTGGACAGACTTAGGCGGTCATGCTTACTTAGTCACTTTCACCAACTCACATCATAAGGGCGATGACCTCGGTCAGTTGCTCCAAGGGCAAAAAAAGGCTTTCAAGAAGTTTTGGGAAAAAACGAAAGTTGTAAAAATGCTTAAACGCTTAGGCTATCAGGGGCGCATAGTCGCAACTGAAGTTACTTGGGGAGAGCAGAACGGTTGGCATCCTCACTATCACATGATTTTCTTCTTTGACCATGAAATAAACCCACAAGGTTTACAATCTTATCTAGCCCTAGAATGGCAAGATGCTTGCATAAAAGCAGGGCTAAAAGCTCCTGATTTGATACATGGTGTTGATGTTCGCAATGGCACTCGTGCTGCTGAATATGTCAGTAAATGGGGTTTAGAAGAAGAAGTCACGAAAGGACACCTTAAAAAGGGTCTAAACGGCTCTTTAACGCCTTTTGACCTGTTAAGGGGCGCAAGCACCAATAATCATTTTAAAACGCTATTCAAGCAGTTTGCAGACGTTTTCAAGGGTAAACAGCAGTTAGTCTGGTCTAAAGGTTTAAAAGAGCTTCTAGGCATTAAACAAGTGACAGATGAAGAGCTAATCGAAGAAACTGAAAAAACCAGTATTGAGATAAGAGAATTGGGCGATTTGATTTGGCAATTAATACTTAAGTACGAAAAACGCGCTCATGTTCTACACCTTGTAGAGCAAGATTATCAAAATGGTACTAATACTTTATATGATTTTATTGATGGGTTGGCTCAACTACATGCAGGCGAAATGATACGGAATAGCAACGCGTAGCCGTGCTTAGCATCTGCCGTAGAAGGAAGAGGAGTTCCGACGATTGACGACGACCGGCTAGGGCGTAGCACGCCTTAGCAATAATATTTATTTCTCATAAAGCACGCTTAGACGTTTCTCACTTCGTGAAGAAACTGCGTGCAAAATCTTAATGGCTCATGCCGAAGTGCTAATAGTCTATTAGCACAATCCCCTTTGCCCTCCAGTTACAGTCTTTTGATAATCAACGATAGAGACCCCTCAATTATCAGCCGTTAGCGCGCTCGGCATCTTTTCGCCGAGGGCAAGCGTTAGGCATTACGTAAACCATTAACTGTCAATAATCTTTACTTATTCATTTTTCTGATATATGATTATCTCGTAATTAAACATTAATTAGGAAATAATCACCATGAAAATTACCGACAAACTAGACTATATCCACGTGGTAGACCTTGCTGGAGAGGGCACTATTTCTGATTTATTCAAAAAATTAGGCGAAAAAGATGCTAAAGGCAATAAGAATGTATTGCCTGATGCTGTTGAGCAGTCAGAGATGCGTACTACTTCTTTACGTATTGAGGCATCGTTATTAGCAGCATTTGATGCTGTTTCTAGTCGATTTGAGCTATCACGTAACGAGGCTTTCGCTTATGCTGTTGAGCTGTATTTAAACACATTAGTTAATAGCTACGCTTTAGGTGTTTCAGAAGCCAGTGAAAATTCAGACATGACCAAAGAACAATCCTTTTCTAATGCACGTTATGACTTGATTGATAATCTCATTTGTGATGATGAAGTTAAGCACTCAATTAAGATTCTTACCAACGCAGACGCTTGTAAAAAAGCTCAGGAGCTAAAGTAATGTTACAGCTAACAGGCAAGGTTATTAACGTGTTTACTCAGCAAGGCGGTAAAGGTAAAGACGGCACAGAGTATGAAGATAGGCACAAAGTACAGCTAATGGGTGAACGTGCGTTACCCAATGGTGATATTCAGATGGATTTAATGGACTTGACCATTAATGATTTAGGCGACTGGCACGAGATGCAAGGCAAAGATATTTCTATCGACATTGGAGCGTTTGCTCCAAGCAAGGGGAATATTATTTACTTCGTCAGCAAAGGCTCAAAGCCAAAGCTAGCAGCCTACTAACAGGCAATAAAAAACCCCTGCTAAGGACTCGCAATCCTACAGGGGTTTACTACATATTACAGGGTCTATTATACCATGAAAAATCACTCAAATTCTAATCAAAAAACCGTTTCCCTTGGTATACATGGGAAATTGCATGTAATGCCCGCAGGGCATGACTTGCAGGAAAACGGCACGTTTTCAAAAATAGAATACGCATCGCGTAGAATTGAAAGATATGCTTTGCAAGAAGTAGCTAGAAGCATACTTCGCGAAATGATAGAGAAAAACGGAAAAATGACATACGTTCATCAGGTGCGTAATTGTTTGCGTGCAAAGATTACTAAGAAAAAAGGCGTGACGTTGTTCTACAACGTAGAGAGAGAGCAAGCGAACTTCGGCAACTTGCAAAGGTGCTATTCAGTTTGGAATTGTCCTATTTGTAGCATGACGATAACAGAGGGGCGCAGATCCGAATTAAAAAAGGGTTTGGCTAATTGGACAGACTTAGGCGGTCATGCTTACTTAGTCACTTTCACCAACTCACATCATAAGGGCGATGACCTCGGTCAGTTGCTCCAAGGGCAAAAAAAGGCTTTCAAGAAGTTTTGGGAAAAAACGAAAGTTGTAAAAATGCTTAAACGCTTAGGCTATCAGGGGCGCATAGTCGCAACTGAAGTTACTTGGGGAGAGCAGAACGGTTGGCATCCTCACTATCACATGATTTTCTTCTTTGACCATGAAATAAACCCACAAGGTTTACAATCTTATCTAGCCCTAGAATGGCAAGATGCTTGCATAAAAGCAGGGCTAAAAGCTCCTGATTTGATACATGGTGTTGATGTTCGCAATGGCACTCGTGCTGCTGAATATGTCAGTAAATGGGGTTTAGAAGAAGAAGTCACGAAAGGACACCTTAAAAAGGGTCTAAACGGCTCTTTAACGCCTTTTGACCTGTTAAGGGGCGCAAGCACCAATAATCATTTTAAAACGCTATTCAAGCAGTTTGCAGACGTTTTCAAGGGTAAACAGCAGTTAGTCTGGTCTAAAGGTTTAAAAGAGCTTCTAGGCATTAAACAAGTGACAGATGAAGAGCTAATCGAAGAAACTGAAAAAACCAGTATTGAGATAAGAGAATTGGGCGATTTGATTTGGCAATTAATACTTAAGTACGAAAAACGCGCTCATGTTCTACACCTTGTAGAGCAAGATTATCAAAATGGTACTAATACTTTATATGATTTTATTGATGGGTTGGCTCAACTACATGCAG
>FUFK010047679.1_pt1 | contig 17784 bp, 19 predicted proteins | sample 1021851 | NCBI WGS metagenome assembly FUFK01 (sample SAMEA51879418, study PRJEB19060) | metagenome | reverse complement strand
CTGACCAAGCGGCTACCAACGCAGCGCAGCAGTTTAATGCTACGTCACAAAACCAAGTTAATCAGTTCTTTGCTAACTTGTCGCAAGACATCAACAAGTTCAATGCTACTGCTGCCAACGCATCTGAACAATTCAATATGGGCCAGTTAAATGCAATGCAACAATTTGCTTCAACTATGGCAAACCAACGTGAGCAATTTAATGCAACAAATCAGTTGGCAATTGAACAAAGTAATGTGCAATGGCGCCGTGATGTTAATACAGCAAACACTGCGGCACAGAATGCGGCTAATCAAATCAATGCCGCCAACTATTTGAATATCTCTAATACTGCCCTCAATAACATATGGCAGCAGTTCCGCGATGAAGCGGATTATGCGTATTCTTCTGCAGAAAACTCTGCAGACCGCGCGTTTAACATGGCTATGGCTGTGCTAGAAGCAGATATTAATAAAGACAATTATAATAAATACTTAGACAATCAAACAGCTTCTTCTTTAGGTTCCTTCCTAACAGCGCTAGGCGTAGCATATATCCAAAGCTAATAGGTGAAATAATGAGTTTTCTCGGTACAGTCGGGGCGGCTATTGCCGGCAATCTTGCTAACCAAATNTTGGGCGGAGGCTCAGGAGGAGGCGGNGGTCGCCAGCAAATACAAGCNCCTCCTCGTGTTAGTTTGACCCGNCANATGCGNCAGACTGGCCGGCGNGGTTCTAGAGCTAAAAGGTCTGTCGCTGCAAAGGCAGCTTCTCCGTCTATTTACGGCGGTGGTACAACTCGCTATAATGCTATTCTTAAATCTATGTTAAAAGACATATCAGCTATTAAACAGGCTAAAGCGCCAAAGGCTTAAGTATGATTGAACTTTCTGAAAACTTGACAATGCCATCAGGCCGGCAGAAGTCACGGTTTGACCGTGCTATTCCNGGGCAGTCTTTGACTAAAGNACCNAANTCATATCCGTGGGAATCTCCAGCACGTTTTAACAACCCTGATGACGTTATGGACTTTTACTTCCAACGCTTTGAAGATGATGAGGCGTTGTTTAACATGTTCGCTTTGCTTGAAGCAAAAGTACGCGTCACTGATATNGTAGACTCCATGATACTGCATGCATTTTCAGAGGGCTTGTACTCCCCCGATATAGGCATTCTGATAGCTGAAGACCTTATGATGACAATAATGCTCATAGCTGAAGAAGCTGGCATTGACTACGAATTAGGTGCACCAGATAAAACCAAGAGTGCCCTTAGAAATGCTGCAAAACTTAAGGCTGCAGTGAAAGAGCGTGAGGATATGTTTATGCCTAAAGTCGAAGCTAAGCTAGATGAACTGCGCGAGGAGCGTACATCTAAAGGTTTGATGGGGCCGAAGGAGACTGAATAATGGCATTTCTAGGCGGATTGATGCGTGGGACTACAGGGGCTTTTCTTAGCGGAGCCATGGACACGGCTACTCAAGCCATCCAACAGGTAAACCTTGCTGACCAAGAAGAAATCAAAGAAGGTGTACAGAAGTTCGGCGGTAAATACGACGAATACAAAAAAGGTGTAACTGCATACGAGCAAGAACTTGATAACATCCAGACTGTTGCCAGTATGCTTGGCGCACAGAATGATGATTTCCTAAAAGGTCTAGATGCCGCACAACTAGAAGGCGTTGCACAATCTTTAATTGAGTATAGTGGCGCAGAAGACCCCTCTAAAGCATTAGAATTTTTTATGAATAACAGAGATATGCTAGGAGTTGTCGCCGCACCTAAAGCACCTGCTACAACCACAGCTGATGCTCAAACTGCCGCCGCTATGACTGCTGGAGCAGCCCCTGCCCCACAGCCAGAAGAACGGGGATTCTTTGAAAAATTATTCAAAGGTAAAACTCAAAATGAAATTGCAGACGAAGTAGCTAAAGAAGCAGGAGTAAGCCGCGAACAATATGACGCAATTATGTCCGGAAAATTGCCTACCGTAGGCGACCCTTCTATGTTGTTACAGATTAGACAAGACGATAAGTATCAAAAAATAATTGATGACCGTCAAGCTTCTGTTATGACTACAATAAATAATCAAGATTTCTTAAAAGCCAATTTTACTTTGCCTAGCGGTGTTTCTGTAACTGGTAAAAAATTTGCAGGAATGTTGATGCAGGAACATCAAAATTATAGTGTAAATGGCGGTGACGGAGCGAAGTTAGCAAGAATGCAACAGTTTGCTTTGACTCAAGTCATGCCTGAAAAAGCTAAAGATTTATTCCAATTTCACTCTAAGAGTATTGATAAAATTTCTGGAGGTATGGCCAATCCTAAAATTAGTCCGCAGAATAGAAATACTATCGAAGGTATTTCTAATCAAATATATGATATGAGTGTTGATGCTGCTAAAAATCCTGGATTCTTTGACCAGCCCCAAAACGTAACTAAGATAAATGGCCTAGTTACAAGCGGATTAAAGCTTTTGGCAACGGAGGAACAAAGCGGAGGCAAAATAACAGAAGGTCCACAGTATAAATTGTTGAATGCTTCAATCAATGGCTTAATGAAGAGACTTGATACCACATCTAACACTGCTCGCCGCCCAGTTGATACAGAAACAGAAGCCCGGATGAGACAGTTACGTGACAAGCTAGCAATTGCTGTTACTGCAGACGACCCCACTCAGGCAATGGCAGAGTTGTCTGTAGAGGTTCAAGACCTATCTATAAATGGTTTTGGCCCAGCGCCATTGTCAGACACACAAGGCAATGCAGTTACAATGATGAATACACTTCGAGGTATTAACTCACGATTTAGGAACATGCCAGAAGCGGAACTTCTACCCATTGCAAAACAAGTGCTACTGTTGAATCCTAGAGGGATTACAAAAGGCACAGATAACATTAATTATTTGACCATTCCTGATGCTAATGGCATGCCAAGGTCTGTTCCTATTGGTGTACAAGTAGACGGAGCCATAGTTACTGATATATCATCAGAACAAGTGTCTGAAAATAAAACAGCCTTAAAAGAAAACGCAAATAATCTTACTAGATTTGCAAAGTTGACCACAGGACTTGAAGCATCTCCCGCTGTGTTTACCGCTTTAGGAGCATTCAACGTTACATTTGGCAACTATGCTTCTGCCTTAGGTACAATGACTGGTACAGATTTGGGCAGATTATATGACCAAACATTTGGTTCTTCTCAAGATTCTGAAACCCGTCGAGAAGCCATTGCTCTAATTGGTAAAGCAAAAGATGAACTATTTGATGACCCACGTCTATCTGACCAAGACTTAAGACTTGTGCTTAAATTTGTTTCAATTCTAGATACAGAATTAAATGGCATAGGAACAGGTAAAGAAAATGCAATGGCCGCGTTGCAAGGACTACAAGTAGCCTTGATGAAAGACTCTGCAAAGCGTCTGTATGAAAACTCAGCCGGAAAAGGTCAAGTTGCACCCCTAACAAGCATAAACAAGCCTGCTGGATGGGATGGTCTGCACTGGTATGATGACCAAGGCAATTACAAGATAGATAACTCTATCGCAGGTAATTTGATGAAGGGACTACATGCAGCATACAACTTCACACCGTTAAGTAAGCAACAGGTAATTGATTTAGCTAACACAGATGCTAACGCCGCTACTCTGTACGCGGCTAAAGAAGACATGTTCAATACAATTGTAGAGAATGCCATCCATGATTTAGCTGTATACGAAGCTTTAAATGTTCCGGTAGAAGAACGTCGGTCATCCCTGTTGGATATGGGAGCAACTGAAACTATTGCTGCAGCTGACGGAACTTCTTATCTACAAATGACCGTAAATGGTACGCAATACAGAGTCCAAAGCCTAGAAGAAGCAAAACGTCAGGCATCACTTAGAAGGTCATAATATGTCACAATTGTTAAATAACTTGGGTGTTCAACCTCAAGCTACTTCTCCTGCTGTTGTTACTCCTCCCGTTGATGCTTTTGGTCCGGGAACAGTGCCTATGCAAGATGAGCTAGCATCTGTACCATTTGATATGCCATCTGAGACAGATGCGGCATTTTTTCAAACATCAGAAAATCTAGAAGAACGTGCCTCCCTACAGAACGAAGCGCGATTAAATGCCGCCTTAGAACCTTTAGGCGGTAATTTTGCACGCGATAATCGTGAAGTAGCTGATATGATGGACGGTCGCGGTGTTGGAGCCTTTGGTTTCACTGAAACCGCTGACGAAGTAATGAACTTGTATGAAGGCATACATGGTCAAGGCAGAGTAAAAGTCTTTGAAGATAAAGATGCAGGAATGCTAGACCCACGTTTTTATGTTTCTCTGCAACGTGATGACGGTTCCTTTACGCCTTTCTCCAGTCCTACACAAGACTTATCTGATTATTCAAAAGCACTAGGTGCTACTCTAGGTTATGATACTGTGGCTACCAGCGCGACAGTCGGAACTGCATTCGCTACAGCCGCTGCAGTGACCAAAGGACTCGCTACAACTGGTGCAGGGCTTACTGCAACTGGGGTGGGGGCAGTCGCCGGAGTTCCAATAGCTATAGCTGCGCCTATTATAGGTTCACTAACTTTTGGATACATGCTATACGCTGGAGGCGGCACAGTAGAAAAATATAAACAAGAAGTTCTCAAGGATAAATTAGGTTTATCAGATGAAGAAGCTGACGAAACTCAAAGTTTCATAGAGAAAAGCCTTGAAACCATTCAAAAAGGCTACACACCAACTGCACTCGGAGGAGATGAGTTTACTCCTGGGGAAAAAATTGCAGGATTATTTGAACTAGGCGGGGGTATTCTCGGTGGCGTTATTGACAAAGTTAGGCTCACCCTTGGGAGACGAGGGCGTAAATTTGTAGAAGAAATTGTAACTGATTCAAGTATACGTCCAAGTGCAGTGCAATCACAGCGATTGTCTGAGGCTACCAAAGCTATTCCGGGTTCTGATGACGCACTATTTGAGGGTGTTGATGTAACTCTTAAAAACCAAGCAGGTGACCGGGTTACGTTAGGCGGTTTAACTGCTATTGATATCACAGATAACCAAATATTTCAGAGGCTTGGTGCGTTAGCATCACAAACAAGTGTAATAATACCAAAGAAAATACGTGAAGCAAGCCAAAGTGCAACAGATTATTTACTTGCAATGAAAGATAACTTTGGTGGTGGAGATTTTAAACAGTTCCGGGATGACCTAGACGCTCTGCAAGACTTTCATAGTAAAAACCGTGATAACAGCCCCGCTTATAGACAAATCGGTGAAAGCATTGAGGAGGTAGATAAACTATTTCGTAGATTAAGATTTAAAGAGGCGGAAGTTTTGTATGGCCGTGTCTTTGATGCTATTGGTAATAAGTCATACGACCTTTCTTCCATTGATGAAGCAATTACTAAAACTACGCGTGCCGTAATCCCAGAAAAAGATGAAACAGTTGGCGCAGCGCAAATGGCTTTCCAACGTGGTGAAGCTGGTATTTATGATACAATAGAAGTCCTCAAGACTATAGGAACATCTAAAGATGGTATGTTGCTTAGTGGGCAAGGTGTTAGAAATGCTATAAAAGCATTTAATGAAGCAAATCCCGGATATGAAATTGCTGTAGACGAAGCGTTGTTAAATAGTCCAGCAAAACTTCTGCAGATGTTTGCTACACGCTTCGGTGAAATGGGGGCTGATTTAAGCATCCAACCTAGTCTAACAAGAGCACAACGAGAAGCTATAACAACTGCTAAAGAAATGCGTAATGCTTTACTCGACCTCATAGGTAATCCTAATAATATGGATGATGCGGCTAAAACGGCTATACAGCAAGACTTGAAAGATGCAAACGCATTTTATAAAGAAACTTTTGATGTAACAGAAGATGCCACAACATCTGCCAAGAAATTAACAACTCCATACGCTACTGAATCCGGACAGTTTGCACGTGATATTTTAGAAAAAGGTAGAAATGTAAGCCAAGAAGCAATGCTTGAAGCAATTGCTAAGCAAGAGGATTATGTTCTTAGTCAACTAGGAAGAGCAAGTGTTTACGAAAACCCTGCTGCAATGACAGAGCTAAGAAGAGCGTTTGATGAGTTAATACAAGTTAATTTAGCACGCACTCTGCCGGGAGGTCCGGGAGAACCAATGAGTCCAACCGGAGTTCGGGATTTCTTAGCTAAATTTGGTGACGACGAACAGGCAGCGTTAGGCTTAACAAAACAAAGACGTGCTGAAATATTAGCCGAAGCTGACCGGCTAGCACAAGTTGGTTCTGGTGATTTTATTAAGGTTGTGGGAAGAGAAGCGGAACGTAACTCGCCATTCCTTGTAAGATTCCAAAAAGTATTTGAATCTGGCGACGTAAACGACAATTTAGCAAAACTTCTAGCTGTAGCAAGTGCTGAAACGGCTGGCACCGGTGCCATGGAAAACTTACAAAAAGGCTTCATGGACTACTTAGTGTCAACTCAAAGTGGTGTACTAAAACGTATTGACCGTAATACTCCATACCAACGCGTAGGAACTGCAAGTAACCCTAACTACACTGTAGATACAAAACGATTAGGTCAAGTTTTGGATATGGCATTAGAAGCTGCACCTAATTTAGAAAAGTTTATGACTCCCGAACAAGTTAAAATGTTGGAAGGTTTGCAAATGTACACAGCAACAATAAATAGAGCCGGCCCTGATGCAGGAGCGGCTCTTGCTGGTGCTCAAATTATCGGAGAGTTGTTTACTATTGACCCTCGTAAATTTGTAGATGGTTTAGCACGACTTGCATCTCAACAAAGAATTTCATCACTGCTAACTAATGATAAGTTAATTAATGCGGCAGTAGGGTTAGGAGCACGTAAAAATGCTGGAGGTTTTGCTGATACAGTCAAAACATACTTTACAGGATACGGAGCAATAGGAGCTTTGATATCTAATATTGCTGTGAATCCCGCTGCAGAAGATGAACAAACTGACAGGATATTAGGACAACCTACTCAGAGCCAATTACTAGGTAATCTAGGAATTAATTAAGATTACCCCCACCTAAAATACCCATACCTTCAATGCGTTCGTCGAAGTCTTCAGCTTCACGGCGCATTTTTTGTGCGCATTCTTTAAGATAATTAAAGCTATCGCGACTTAACCGATAATCATTTTCTTTAAGCACGGGGATTGTATGAGCCTCCACAGTATCATCTATGAGCTCGTCCCATGTGTATTCACTAAATGATGTTTCACAATCTTGACCAGACGATATAGTCACGCCGATACCATTTTTGGTTATGCTCATGTGTACATCTANCTCACTAAGAACTGACAGAGTTTTTATTGCAGACATCTGCACTCCTTTTAAATGCTTTAATTACATCAGTTGAAAATAATTTCTGTATGTTTAACAAATACATTCTTGATGCAAAGTGGTCGCCACCTTTAACGCTCTTTTTATAATCAAGGTTTTCTATGATACGTTTCAGCGCATCAACCTTGAACACAAGTGTAGCAAACACCTCATCCCCTATACATAAATTATGAAACCAGTAATCAGCCTCTGTAGCCGCTATGCCACTGGGCTTGCCGTAAGATTCATATTCTATAGCAATATTACCTGTTTTAGACCACATATCACGTTCAGATTTAACCTCAATCTTTTTGTCTTGCAGCATATCTGCAATCAATTGTTCTCGAACTTTCCCATAAGCTAAATCTATATCAAACTTTTTTCTGTTTTTTGTGGTAGGTTCTAAGTTTTCCACTGTCAGCTCTTTCTTTGTTTTTAAAGTACGCAACGTTATAGCCACGTTGCCACTCTTTACCCCGGAAAGAGTTAGGAGTGTAAGGGTTGTCTGCCACGTGAAAGAATGAACCTCTATTCGTAGTGACAGACTTTACTTGAAAAAACGCACGTTTGCCCTCATAAAAGAACCGTTCAGCTGCGTCCGTCATATTACCCCCTATGCTGCGCTTATATCCACTATTTCGCAATGGTCTGAAGTACATGCAAGAGTTTGCATAGATACAGTGTTATCTTCTTTTTCAAATTTTGCAAGCTCTTTCCAGTTGATATCATTAGGCATTTTAGCCAGAAACAAATCATAATAGCCTTTTTCGCAATCTTGATATGGCGCTTGCTCATACACATGCTCGCTACGAGGCAAAAAAGATAGACCTGATGCAATATTAAAGTTCTTGTAAATCCAGCCACCGACCTCAAGCCACTCATCATCACTCACGGAGATTGTGACTGACGGCTTGTGCTCACACCAGTTATTGGCATACACTTTCCAAAACTCCAGCTGTTCAATAGCTGACATATCATTACGCGTTACGCACTTGTCCGGTGCTCTAACAGGAAAACTAAACACAGTATTGTTCTGATTCCAGTTATCATCTTCGTATGGAATGCCAGACTCCATCATGAACTGTGTAAGTGGGTCTTTTTTGTCACCGCGCACAGTGCGGATGTAATATTGACTGTGCCGTGCATGAATACCTGACGCAGAATCAGTGAGTTGTGAAACAGTGCCACTTGGTTTAACACAAGTTATTGCTGTAGACACAGGAATGCCAATCTTCTTGGCTAACTTACTGTTAGTATCTACGGCTACCTGCCGCAATTCTTGCAGTATACCAGAGATATTCATGCCATATTCTGCACTACGACCGTTAAGAATAGCGTTGTCCATAATGCCTGTCATCGAAACGCCCAGCAAACGCTCTTCTTCCGTGTTTTTCTGCCAAATACGACGCAGGTATGGAAAGTTTGTCAACGTAGATTGCCATGTTCCAATTAAAGTAGCTATACGCACCTTACGTTTTAGGTCATCAATGCTGTCGTTTCCTCGAACAATAATCTCTGACAGATTACAAAATTGATACGGACGCAGGATAATCTCAGAACATGGGTTTGTGCCAAAGTCTTGGTCCGCTTCACGCCGGCCATTCTCTGCGGCTTTCTTCTGCGCTGCACCACGGTAGAACATACCGCGTTCACCTGTGCCAGACTGCGCAAGTGAAATCCATTCACGCATAAATGTCTGCATATCAGGCTTCTCTGTGTATGCAACAGAGTTGTTTGCCATTTGACGTTGTGGGTCTGTATCCCAGAAAGCACCAACCTTGGCATGTCGCATTCTATCGTCAGATAAATTAGATAAGCTAATCATGGCAGAGCGGCGTACACCACCTGACACAACGACTTCACCGACTTTACACATGATGTCGTGACACTCTAGGCTTGACAGGCGCCGTCCATTTGCCTTTTTAAATGTATCAACTGTGAACCGAAACAAATCTTCAAGGGGTGCTGGGCCTGACGCACGTCCACCAAATGTCTTTAGCTTTGAACCAGCTGGACGTACCTTGCTCATATCCCATGTAGGAATCTCACCGGACCACAATAGGGCCATCAGCTTACGAAAAGCTTTAGCCCATCCCTCCTTGCTATCGCGCACGGTAATCACTTCATCTGCTGGAAACAGCTTCTCAGGCACCTCTGGTAATTTACATATGTATTGCCGCTCCACAGAGAAGCCTACACCGGTTCCGCACATCAAGATGTACATAGCCTCATCAAAAGCTTTAGGGTCGTCTACGGGCAAATATGAGCAGTTATAGCCGGCAGTGTTATCGCGCTCTAATGCGGCGCCGGAGGTCATCATAGCACGCATAGATGGCATAACTTCAGAATGTAAGATGGCTTGTTGCACATCTTCGAACTCATCAGCGGGTATTTTGTACCCATGCTTAGATTTCAAAGAGTCACGCATATAATTCATGTACCGCGACACTGTTTCGTGCCACTCTTCACGACGCTGTTCGTCGTCAAGCCAACGCGCATAACGAGACTTGTGAATAAATTGTTGATAATATGTGGGAAGAACGACGTTACTCATTAGACGCACCTGTGAAACTGTTAAGTATAGACAGACGGTCAGCGTGTATCGCTATTTTATCTAACTCACCTTGAACAGCCTCCATGATGTCAGAGTGTTCACCAATACCGGCAGGGTTAGCTAAGTACACTTCAATATTAGCTCTATGTAAATTTATGTTACCTTTTGCGTGGTCACTTAACGCCTTTAACATTAGTTCTCTCATTACTTTGTCCTCACTGTAATAGAAACAGGTTCGATGCCTTCAACATCGTATAGCAAGTCAGACATATAATCACTAACAATTTCAGGTAGTTCTTCAGTGTCTGCGTTAAATTCGTCTAAATCTAGCTTTGCTCTTACAATAATGTCTGCTCTAACCGTCGTCCTGTTCATTTTCTTGTTCCAGAATTAAGCGCTCTAAATAAAATTGCGCCTTCCGCAAGTCCTCAAGCGGCTTGCCTTTGTAGCGATGTCGCCACAAATACTTTATGGTATTGCCATTGCAATATCCTTTAAACAGTTCTGGGCCTAACGCAGCGCGTATTGCTTCAATACACTCTACGCTGCCATTGTTGTAATGCGGTGGATTATTAACTAGGTCAACTTCTTTTAATTTGCGCTTCATATACGCCTCATGTCCTTCTCTAGTCATATCAATCACACGAATCCAATCTTGAGATTATCGCGCAATATTTACCCTCTTCATCGGTGTGAGTAGATATAACACGAGTATCATATCCCATGTGAGGGTACGACCGCTGATATCTTTCTATATCCTCTTGTAATTCTGCTGAGCTATCTGCAGACAATAGCACACGTATGTCCTTACTCATGTCATTATCCTTTCTACAATACCAGCTATGGCATGATAAGACGCCCAGCCTAAGAAACCAAAGATGCAGGCAAACAAAAACATTTCAATGCCATCGTGTGTGAGGTAATAATACTTCACTTTACTCCAGTGTTTATTCATGTTCACCGCCGTTACCCCTGCCAAGTCCGCCAAAATATTGTGGCTTACGCCTAGCTGTCTCAAATACACCTGCTGTAATAAACACACCAGCTATCAGTAACGCATGAATAGCGGCGCTAATACCGAAAGCAATAACAGAGCCAAGCCACATAGAAAAAATAATGCACCACATCCATGCAAGTATTTGCATGATAAGATGCCTAGTGTTTACATCTGGAATATTGCGTAATGGATTGTAACGATTATCCATTATGATACTCCAACTATTGTGAATAAATTTCATCAGTAGTACGCCTTTATTGCTTCACCAATTTGTTGTGCTATCTGAGGCACAATGGCATTACCTAATCCTTTAAGTCGGTCCACCCTTTTGGGTATCCCATTAGCCACTCGACCCACGTCGGGTTCAACGTGCCAGTCCCACTGTTTCGCACCTCGGGATGATTGCCAAGCATTTTCTGCATCTTGTCCCCAGGTTGACCCGCCTTGTGTTCGCTCGCTGATGGTGTCGGCCACATCTTCACCGCAGCGCACAGGTACTTCCTGTCGTGCATGTGAGTGTGACTCTTGCTCCCCACCGGACCACAGTCCTTGTACTCCGAGGCTCGTGGCGTCGGCCACATCCTGACTTGGTCTGCTAAATTCGCCCCAAATTTCAAGTTGGGATTCGTCTTGCTGATTCGCCGTCCCTTCTCGTCTAGTTGCCTCGGCCCCCCTGTTACATCCGTTGTCCTCGGTGTGGCCCACAATCCAGACTCTGTTTCGTTTGTGTGGGGCGCCGACGGCGACAGCTGGAACAACAAACGTCCTTGTGGTGTAGCCTTCGGACTCCAAGTCAGTGAGCACCGAGTCGAGTCCCAAGCTGATGTGACCATAAACGTTTTCGAGAACAACCCAAGAGGGTCTTTTGGATGCAATAATTTTGCGGATGTGCGGCCAGATGTGGCGTGGGTCTTCTTCGCCTTGGCGTTTACCTGCTTGACTGAAGGGTTGACAAGGGTATCCTGCTGTGAGGATATCGCAATCTGGAACAAATCTTGCTGGGTCATTAGCTAACACCTTTACGTCTTCGGCCACAGGAACTTTAGGCCAGTGTTTCTTTAGAATTCTGCGACACCATGGCTCAACGTCACAAAACAAAACAGGCACAGACAACCTCGCCATCTCAAAGCCTAGCGCAAAGCCGCCTATGCCACTACATAAATCAACGTGTCTCATACCACAACCTCAATGCTGTGTAGTTGTTACTTCGTCATCTCCAAAACTCTCGCGCCCCATATCCAACACAGCTTCCATATCTTGTGTTGCTTGAAACGCCATACCACGAGTTAGTAATGTGTAAAATACTAAATCGTCTTCCGAAACTTTGTCAGATGGGTGGTGATATATTTCAATTTCAAATCCAGCGTTCTCACCATCTTCATGCCGTACTATTACTGCAGAGTCACCTGGATTTAATGTTACTTCGTGATTGGTCGACATGATACTACCTTTATAAAATGTTCGGCGTCCATAATAGCAAGCGGCTTTTTGTGGTTCATCTTTACAATCAACAACGGCTCGCCGCCTGTTTCATGGCTTATAGCCTGTTCGTAATAATTATACAGTGTAGTCATACGCTCTGTGTTTTTACATTCAATATCGTACGGAAACTTCTTATATGCTGCCGTAGAAAATTGCACGTCTACACCATTCACCCCCATCGGGGTTGACCTTATATCTAGATTAGTCAACCCTTTGAAAGTGTCAAGCAGCTTTTCCACCACCCAATTCTGTAGCTTTCGGCCTTTTGCTTTTGCTGACCTCGGGGACATCTTCTTCTTCAATACGGATTTCGTAGATTTTGTCTGCGGGGAAGACAACCGTTTGCTCCTTGGAAGTGAGCGCGGGGAACGGCGCACCTTCATTGAGTTCCGTGAGGAAGTCGCTCGCTTCGTCTTCAGTGACTTTGAAGATTTTAGCGTTCGCCTCACCATCAGCTGACTGATACCGTATCGTCAGCATCACGCCATTCGTCTGTAATGTGGGTGTACCAGACGAACTTGGGGTTTTTGCCTTTGCTTGGTAGTTGTCTTCTGAATTCGAGGTTGTTCCAGCAGTGGTGTTTGTAGTCGCACCACGAACATTCCATACAGAGGGTTCTGTTACCAGTCTCCTTCTTGTAAAATACCTCGGGGATGTCCGAAAACTGTCTCTCAAAAGGTCTTGAGCCATTAGTTGCAGAAATGGCATTTCGTATCTTCTCATTTACTTCGTCCTTTTCCTGTGATGAATCTATGGCATCAGCAAATGCAATCTCTCCGGTAGACTTATTTAACGCTATCCACCCCTTAAATGCTTTGTCTGAAGCCATACCATAGCCGACTCCCTGAGCTACGTAGCCAAAAGAGTCATTAGATTTAATGCGCTCATACGCTGTGTCAGAATTAAATTTGTGTTCAAATGCAAACGGTGACGCAGTTTTAATGTCCCATATGCCATCATCAAGTTCTATATCATACTCACCATTGATAACTGTTCCATCAATTTCGTACGAAACTTTTTTATGTTTGGATTTAATTTCAATTCCTGATGCTTCCATAAGAGCGATTAATGTGGCTTCCATAATATCGCCCATAATCATACGCATCTTGAAATCATAAGTGCGCTTTTCTGGCGTTGCACCTTGTGCTTGAAGTTGTAACTGACAGGATGGCCTGCCCACATTACTCATGCGTAGAGTAAAGTCATCTTTGCCATCTGTGAAGTGTTTCTTTAAAGCACAACGGGCCGCTTCAGCGAAAGAATCTAGGATGTGAGGAGGCATCTCAGCCTCCCCACGTGCCGCCTTAGAAAGGAAGGAAAGAAGGCGACTTTGATTTACGTTCATGCCGTCAGTGACTCAGGCAAGTCATCATTGAGGGCATCGTCAATGGTAGCGTCAACAGACGTAGCATCTATGACATCACCACTCATGCGAAGGGCTTTGTCATACTCATCCATGATTTGCTTGTTCTCTCCATCAATATGGTCAATGAAAAATTTAAGCAACTCTTGGTCATTGTCTGTGAATTCCAGTGGTCCGTCGCCAACACTGAGGTCAGAGACATAATATACGAGACCACCGTTCTTTGCCTTGTTCAGGACAGCATTTAAATTGTAAAATATAAATGGCTTTTTCTGAGCAGACAACGCATCCAACGGCTTTGAAATAGGCATGAAGTTTGACCCCCGCGCTCTCCAAAGCACTGGTAAATCAACGACCTCTGTAGAGTTACCATCGGCATCAACAGCGTCATTGAACGTAACTTTACCAAAAAGCATACGGAAACACTTGATGTCTTTTTGCTTTAAGGCTTGTTCTGATGTAAGTGCATCACGTTGTGAAGCAGGAACTGAACCACAACGGAACGTACCAATTGTATCAGGGATTTCAGTTTGTGGGTATAAGTTTTGTGCAAGCACAGACTTAGACACCATCTCATTAGCCACAGCATCATAATGCATATATTGATAACGCTGTACGAAGAGCTGAAACTTAACAGTCTTAGCATAAATGGCGACACCTGACGGATTCACAAAAAATGAACCAGCGGGGATAGGACGCCCATTATCGTCCTCATGGTCTCTGTTTATCTTCAACAGAGATAAGGACATACCACCACCAGACGATGGTTGGTCTTGGCCTATTATGCCGGCCAATTGTTCAAACGATATTTCATTTGTAACGGAAGGTAATGTTGTCATAACCGTGCTCCTTTTTAGACGAAAACAATTTGTACCACAACTTGCCTTTTTAGTCAAGCGGGAATGATTCCATGTCGAGCCAATTCTTGCCTATCTCGACATCAACGTCCAGCGGCACATGCCACTTTGTGTTGTATATTTCTTCAAACAATTTGTCTACGTGACGCATCGCATCGTATGTAATCCTTGCGACTTGCTCTTCTTCACCTGGGTATATGTCCAATACTATTGAGTCATGAACCGTATTGATAACAAGAGATTTACAGCCTTGATTTCTAAGTTCATTGTGAAGTGAAATAAGTGCGAGCGGCACCACGCAACCGCCAGCCAAACCCTGCACAGGGTAGTTCTTGATGGAGGGAGCGTTGGATGCAGCGCCAGAAGAAAGGCGTTTAGTATCCGGAAAAGAAAATTGCTGACCAGTATGCAGAGTAACAACATTGTGCGTAATAGCCTCAGTTTGCAAATCTGCATGCCATTTAGCAAGCGCTGGATACTTGTCAACGAAGGCTTGGTAATACGCAACTTCACTGGGTGTGCCGGATGTGCCACCATAGAGCGGTTTAAAGGTATGCGCTTTCGCCGCAGTGCGTTCATCTTTTGTGACAGCGCTCTCAGGCTTGTTGTATATAACTGATGCAGTATATGTATGAACATCGACACCATCCAAAATATCCTTAATCATTTTTTCATCACCGCACAGCTGTGCCGCCACACGGAATTCTAGTTGACTGTAATCAGCCTGTAGTATGGAGCCGCCCTCAAAGCGAGAGACAACAACAGCACGGACGGGAAATGTGTTACCACGAGGCTGATTCTGAAAGTTAGGGTCTGATGATGACAAACGAGTTGTTCGAGTAACGCATTGGTTAAACTTAGGGTGTAATATCCCGTCCCTTTTTACATTGCGCTCAATGCCACCTATAAAGCTGGACAAGTAAACATCAACAGCGTTCAATCTTATCGTTGCTTTTAAGAACTTTGCAGCGTTATCGTTACCCTTGTGAACGGCGGCGGATAATAAACGGGCCAACGTCGTTTTATCTGTAGCAAAACCACTCGCAGACACGTCATTAATCCCGCTAGGATTCATCGTGAGGCCACCTATCTTAGGCAGAGGTATATATATGACCCCTTCACCCCCACACGCCTTACAGCGCGTAGATTTCTTCCAAAGTGAACCGTCTTTTTTTACTTTATAAAAGTCACCTCTGCCACCACATTTGCCACATTGCTCGACACGAGTCTTGTGAATGCGTGAGGTCATGCCTTTTACTTTAGCTGCAAACTGTGTAGAGGACATGCGAGGACGTAAAAGAGGTTTACCTTTTTCATTAAGACCAATGTTAAAAGTATCTGCCCATTTCTTTTTATCTGTTACACGACGTGAGTATATTAGCTGGCTCAACTGTTCTGGCGACGCAAAATTAATCATTTTATCGCCCATNACAGCGTGNCACACGTCTTCCATCTGNATTTGTAGTTGACTTTTCTCAATTTGGTAGTCTGACGTAACTTTGTGCATGGTCTTAAAATCAATCTTAATACCATTTTGTTCGATTGTTGCTAAAACAGGCAAGAAATTGTTCATAAGTTTCAAATGTTGGCGCAGCGGTGCGTTGCTGTCGCGATTGAACAGTTCTTTGTGAACTAAAAAAAGCTCACGTGTGGATATGATGTCAGCTAAGCCATATTCTTCAACAGTCTCAGGTGGAATTTTATCAAAGCCAATGCCATTACTGATATAATCTTCTACTAAATCGCTCTTCTTTAACGAAACTTTGCGTCGGGCACAGCTATCTGCCAAACTTACGCCCCATTTTTGCCCTCTTAGCAACAAATATTCAGCAATCATGGTGTCGTATACGTGTCCGTCATATACGAATCCAGCTTCCCACAGCCACATCAAGTCAAACTTAATGTTGTGACCTACTAAAAGCTTAGTATTGTGAAGTGTGTTTTGTACAGCGGCGTGATTCACGCGAGGGTCTACATCCATGTCTTGATGGTAGAACCATTTAAACACAGGTGCATCTCCGCCAGTAGCATATTGTACAGACACGAGTTTGTTGTCTTTGTGAAACGGCGAGGGGTCACTGCGACGATTGTCGGGGTTTATTTGAAAAGTGGTTTCTACATCTAGGAACGTAATCATGCTGTGTACCTATGAACGGTAGTGTCTAAGTTAGAGACTATTATACCATGAAAACCTGTCAACTTATTTTTTGATACTGACAAATATCGTCGGGTATCATTCTGGTCTGTTATGTCACGCTTTCCAATCCCGATGATTAAATCTGCTTCCGCAGCTTTACCTGTTTTACTATTCTCCATCATAGAATATGTGACGTTAGTCTTGTTATCCGCATCCGCAGATGCCTGACTTATGCCAATACCAAAGACCTGATGCTTTTTGCAAATTTCTCTAAACTTGAGATATATCTGACGTAACTTTTCATCAGTTCGAGAGAACGTGCCCGAAACTTCTAATTTATCTAACTGGTCAACTATGACAATATCAGGTTTATGTCTGGCGCAATGTCTGTCAAGCATCTCAACAGAGATAGGAACTTTAACTGATGCCGAGTCAAACATACGTAAGTTTGAACCTATTTCATTAAATTTTTCTTCAGCATCATCTTCTTGTGCACGTAATTCATCATCGGATAGCCCTGTGTAGCAAGACTGCATCCGCTCCATAGTATTTACAGTAGGCTCTTCATTAGTGACAATGTGAACATTTGCCCCTTGTGAACAAAATCCATCAGGACCAGCTACTAAAGAAGTGTAAAAAGCCGTCTTACCCACTTCTGGTCGTGCAAAAGCAATCATAAATTCTCCTGCTCGCCCTCCTCTTACAACTTTTGCTAAAGAGGCTATGTTAAAATTCCAACAATCTGCTGTGTCTAAGGTGCGTACTATTTCACGAACGCTTGTGGTGACAGGAACCCAATCATCATCAGATACAAATCCATCCTCTGATTTTTCTATTAAGTCCTTGATTTCATATAATTTTTCAGGGTTGCCCTCCATCATCGCCAGTCCCATGTCGGCGATGCGACGACCTATCTCCTGTTGCCATAATTTTTCTAGCACATCGCCAGCCACGTCTTTACCTATGGGCGCGTATGCCTGAATATCATCAAGAATATCAGCGATAAGCTCGCGTTTAGCCCGGGTAGCTGTGGGATTGTGAACTCGAAAAAGCTCTCTGAGTTCCAACACGTCCACGTCACGTTCATATTTTTCGTG
>FUFK010041580.1_pt1 | contig 17790 bp, 17 predicted proteins | sample 1021851 | NCBI WGS metagenome assembly FUFK01 (sample SAMEA51879418, study PRJEB19060) | metagenome | reverse complement strand
TGTTTTAGCGCCACCCTCTGTGCCTTTAGAATCCATTTTCTTCATGGGTTCTGACATCTTCATAGCGTTNATNTTCATAGAAGCCATAGGTTTCATGTTNTCGTCTTGTTTCATAGCCGTGTTCATAGCGTTCATGTTTTTCATGGCATTCATGTTACCATATTCTTTCATCGCCATTTCCATCTTCTTCATCATTTCAGACTTCATCATTTCAGGCATTTTATCCATTTCTTTCATCATTTCTTTTTTCATCATCTCCATTTTTTCAGGATCTGTTTCTGCCTTCATCATCTCCATCTTCTTCATCATTTCTTTTTTCATCATCTCATGAGTCATTTCTTTTCTCATCATCTCATTTTTTCTGATAGGCATTTTCATAGCATTCATTTTCATCATCTCTTTTGGATCCATTGCCATCGCTTCTTTAACTTCTTCTTTTTTCTTCATGCCTGTTGAAGCACCTGCAGCCGCAGCTGCCATTTCTTTCTTATTTTTCATGCCATGGGACATCTCATCTTTTTTCTTACCTTTTTCTTTGTAACCACTAGCAAATGCAGCTCTTCTTTGAGCGTCAGAAGCAAAACCCTCTTTCATCGCCATCTCCATTTTTTTCATCATCTCTTTTTTCATCATCTCTGGCATTTTCATAGCGTTCATTTTCTTCATCATCTCAGACTTCATCATCTCCATTTTCTTTGGATCTTTTTCTGCCTTGAGCATTTCCATTTTTTTCATCATCTCTTTTTTCATCATTTCCATATGACTCATTTCGTCTTTGTCAATGTTTACATTTTCGTCTTTTTGTTTTTTCATAATAGCTTTCTGTAGTCCAGCAGGTAATTTCTTTTGTGCTGGTGTTAGTTCCTCATTCTTTGCTGTGTGCATAGTATCCACTTTATTAAAGAATTTCTTTTTTTCAGCGTCCGATTTTAGGTCATCTAGGGAGTTTATCCCAAAGTCCTTCATGGCCGCTTTGAACTTATCTTTGTATTTCATCTCGTTCATGTTTTCTCCCTTTGATTGTTGAGGTACAAAATCTTCTTCTTCTATACCTAGTTTCTTTTTGACCATATTAGTTGCTGTNGCANATCTAACACTATCACCGTCTTTACCATATCGTTTAATAAAATCTTTTTTAGGCATTTTATCTGCCGTTTTGTGAACCATTTTAATTTGTGATTTAGATAAGTCTGCCTCTTCTAGTGATTCTGCTTTTATTTTAGCACCGTAAAAGTTTTTAAGGTCAGTAGCATATTTGTTTAAATCTGTATCATTACCATATACTTTAAATTTACTAGGGTTCATAACATCTTTTTTAATACCAAAACTCTTTTTTACTAAATCATCAATTGCCTTTTTTCTTTTTCGAGGGTCATTAATGGTGACAATCATATTTTTAAATTCTTTTAAATCAACTTCTTCTTTTTGTTCGAATGTAGAACCAGCAAATTTAGATATATGATTAATCTTTGCGTTCTCTAAAGCTGCTCTTGTTGGTGCGTCCATCTTCATAATCATTTGTTTAACACCATGTGTCAATGCAGAAGCAGGTTTATTTTTCCACTCTTGNTTCATTCTNTCTANTTGAGCGTCTGNAAAANNNCCTCTTATNTCATTNANTTCNTTTATCATGTCTCCAAACATTTCTNTNACNACACTTTCTGGNACACAATTAGGNACCATTCTGTCNCCTTTCTTTTTNANNCCGACTTGTTTNTAACCTGTCCAACAAGCTTCTTGTTGTAACTCATCTGCNTCNNNCATNTTTAANNGTTTAGCAGTAAAATCTGTAAANNTCATNCCATGTTTCATAACTAGTTTAGAAGCAGCACTTGTAGATACAAAAGGTATATCAGCATTTGCTAACTTGATTAACATATCTTTAGTTAATCTATCTAGCATAGCACCTAATTTATTTGCATTAGGTATTGATATAGTTTTGCCTCTCATAGGCTCATACTCTTTTTTGAGTCTCGCCAACTGCACAGCAGTAAACTCTTTTAATTCTTTTAACTCTGAAAACTTTTTTGTCATCTTAGTCTCGAATAATATTTGTTAGTTATCTGATATCTTCTTTGATAATCAGGACCTTTTATATAACCTGTTTGTTTATGTCTTTTGTTTATAGCGTCAATCTCTTTTTTTTCTTCAGGTGTGCCAAATTTCTGCACTAATTTTTTAGCAGCCTCGCCGTGTTCATTGTCTGCTTCTAGTTTATCAAAATCTGCTCTAGTAAACTCATCTAATTGTTCTGTTTCTTCTAAAATGTAATCACCATCTCTATGTTGTTTCACGCCTGGCATATTCTTTAATGTGTCTTTTGATATGTTAATACCAAATTCTTTTTTCACTACTTTTGCAAGGTCATCAAACCCTGCAGCCCCACCCTCTTTTGAAAGTTTATCATGGACTGTTTGCATAACTCTTTTGACCATACCTTCAGGTATAAACTCATCTCTTATGCCTAATTTTTTCTTTTCTTTTTCAATCTCTATATCTGTTAGTTTTTCACCTTGTTTATCGCCTGCTCTTTGCATACGACCTTTTTGAATTAACAAGTTTGAATATCTAAGAAATTTACTTGCTTCTTGTAATTCTTCGTTTGCTCTTNTTANAGCATTCGCAACATCTGGATGATTTGACAATCCTTTTGCAATCTTTTCGATTGCTCTAACAGCACCAGAATAGTTACCTTGTTTGTATCTAGGATCATTTAAGATACCATATGCCATTCTAATCTGTTGAGTAGAATACGAAGCTTCATTAACTGGATCTCTGTATGCTCTTGCTTCTTCTAGAGCTTCTCTCATTGATTTTCTATACATTATAGTTGTTCCTTCATTCTTTCAACTGCCTTGTCAAGTTCGACTTTCCAGTTTTCTTTAAATCTTTTCTTATATTTATCTATTATTCCACCTTCATTCTTGAATTTATCAATGTCTTTACTCGTAATTTTGTCAGTTGTCTTTCTAAAATTTTGTATTGGTTGACCTGGTGTCATTTCCATTGTATGTCGAGCATACTCATCTGTGCCAATCTCATAAGATTCCTTCACTTTCATTTCTTTTTCAAGTGTATCTAAAAAACTTTCTTTGTTCATTCTCTTAGTTTTTTCTTTCATTTGATTGATATACTTACGATATACAGCTGCTTCTGCTTTTTTACCCATAACTCTTGCTCTTTGTTCCATTGCAATCGCTGCCTGTATCTTGTGTGCATGAGTTCTACCAGACGCTTTAATTTTTGCCACACTTGCCTTTGCAGTTGCAACATCTTTAAATCCTAAACCTTTAATTGTGCCTTTTGGATTTTCATCTGTATATAAATCACTATGTTTATCTGAACCTGCAGGTTGACCTTTCTTTCTAGGTATTCTAGGTCCTTCTTGTAAATCATACAACCATGCTTTCTTGATTAGACCATCTTCAGTTTCATATGAAACATAATTAGAACCTCGTCTTACAATCATGCCACTAGAACCATCAAGATGTTCTACCATATCACCAACATTGAATATTCTCTCTTGATGATATTCTTCTCGTAAATCGTTATTTAAGAAGTTAGTAAAACTTTCTATACCTTCTCTTATGCCCATACCTTTTTTTACAGCGTCAAATAATTGTTTACTATCTCTGTCTGATAAATTAGGAACACCTTGTTTGAAACTTCTATAATCATTGTTCTTAGCCATTTCTCTCATTTTAGAAGCTGACATTCCTGTAACGCCCTCAGCGTCAGGATCTCTTTCGCCTGATGATATTAGTTTGATAGATTTATAATTATAATCACGACCGTTATATGTATCTGCAAGTTTTTGAAACTCACCTACTCTATCACTACCTGCAATCATAATGATATTACCATACATACGATCCATAAATTTTAATATCTCCATAAACGTTCTTTGATTACCGCCTGCAGCTTTGATGTTGTTTCTTGGAAACATCTTTTTCATAAAACGAACTTTTGTATTTACATCTAATGGATTTTTTCTACTGTCGGTAGAGGCACTAGCATAGACAACATGATTTGCCCGATTACTTCGTGCTTCAGTTATCACCTTACTCATAAGTTTAGCGTGGCCTATGGTAGGAGGGTTGAACCTTCCAAAGGCGAATACCAATGTATTATTCTTATCTAATGCCTCATCGACCGCCCTCGCTTCGCTTTGGGCGTCATCTACATATTTTAGTGAATCTATTTCATCATCTGTAACTTCACCATCTTCTAAAATCTTTTTACATTTTTTTAGAAGTTTAAGATAGTGATACTTTTCTAACATTTTATAAATTACATTTGCAGGTAATCTATTCTTAATACTATAAGTTTTAATTTCATCTGGTGTCATATCTCTATCAAACGCCGCTCTTCTTTCAGCGTCAACTTCGGTACCTATGTCTTTTAGTTTTTCAATATGATGTTCTATTTCATTTAATTTATTTTTAGTTCTTTTCTCTAAATCTTTTATTTCACCAGGTTTCAACTCCATCAATTCATCATAATCAATAATATCTCTTTTTAATTCACCTTTGTGTATGTCAATTTTATCAACTTGTTTTTGAAAATCTTTCATGTAAAGATTAGGATTGAAATCAAACTTTTCTGGTCGTTTAATAAATCTTTGACCTTTGATATCAAACACAGCATCAGCTTTTAAATTTTGTTCGTCATAAGTTTCTTCGTCTGTGATAAAATAATAGTTTATAGGATGTTTTGTTCCTGGTATTAGTTTGCCTTGTATATTATCTGGATTACTAGACGCTAAATATTTTTTAGATAATCTTAGTCTTTCTTCTTCTCTTTTATCTTCTGGCACATCAAATAAAACGTTGATATCTAAGTCAGCGTCATTACGATATCTCTTTGTAAGTATAGAGCCTATCAAAGAATATTTGATTATAGGATATTCACTTTCAAATTCTTCAAACTGTTTTGTAATTATTCTTAATACACTATCTTTNATTTTAGGNTTATCNGTATCTTCATCATCAAAAACACCAGGTGCATATGTGCGTCTAGGTATATCAATNATTGANTCTNTAAATTCANTAAAACTTTTCATATTACCCACCCTTCGCTATCATAATCGCTGCCATATAATCGTTAGCGTCTTTTTTGTTTTTATAAACTTTCTTTAATTCTTTAGCGTGTTTACCTTTTGGTGTCAACACTCTTTTTTTATTCTTAAATTTATCTGCATAAACACCATATCTACCATCTGGCATTTTTCTTACATCTTCTTTAAATTCTTTAAACGTTTTCATGAACCGTTGCCCCCACCTGTATTGTTTCCATTACCACCACTTGACCCATTACCATTAGCACCATTACCGTTTGCGCCGTTACCATTTTGACCATTACCATTTGATGTATCAGTTTGTTGATCACCATTACCTCTACCACCAAAGTAAGGATAATATCTTGTAACACCTATTGGCACACAAACATTTAATGCCTTATCAAATCTATAACCATCAGGACATCTTTTTTGTTTTTGTGCGTTCATCATGAACTGTTTGAAAGTGTACATATTAACCTTTGACCCAATCTTTTGCAGCAGTAAAGTTTGCTCTACTAAACTCTAGTCTGTCAACTAACTTGACAGCTCCGCCTTTTTTAATCGCCACATATCCTTCTGGATTAGTAACTCTATAACCATTTTTTGTTCTCAAAAAAGAACCTATACTTTGTATTTTATTTAATTTATTTAACAACACAGCCTTTGCAGATTGAAATGTTATATAAGTTGCGATAGCAAAATATAAACCATCTCTATTTGGTCTTAATATTTTCATACCTGCTTCTAGTATTTCTTCATACTTTTGTTTTGCCGCCTGTGTCTTTTTACTATCTATCTCTTTTTTAATTCTATTTCTAAAATAAACTTCAAAATTATTTACTAATCTTTTTGTGCCTTCAATCTTTGTGCCTTGTCTTATGAAAGTGTTAAAAAATGTTTTAAGTTGTATGCCTAGTGATAAAGGTCCTTTGTCTTTTTTTATCATATCTATAAATGCACCTGCTTTGTAAGCAGAACCCTCAGCCATTTTAATTATGTTATCAAATGCTTTTTCTTCAGCAGAATTGAAACCAGGATCTTCTGATTGTTTATATGTAGCGTCATCAAAGAATACATTTTTATTTTTCTTCAAACCTCNAACACTCGCACCAAAACTAGCACTTAAACTTGCCATAGTTTTACCTGAATATGATGTGTGAAATATAATACCTATTTGTGCTTTGCGAATACTATCATACAAAGAGCTGCCTAAAAATCCTGCTTTGACAACAGGCACAGCATATGTGATTGTGTTAGGTGTAAATATGATTGATTTTTTACCATCAACTGTGGCAGTTTTTTTATCACCACTTGTAAAGAGTAGATCACCTTGTAGTATGCCTTTGATACCTAGTTTAGGTAAATATCTCAAAGCAACTTTTAATTTATCTGCTAATTGACCGCCATGGTTTCTACTGATATCAGCGTTTGTGTAATTTATTTTAGGTGATTTGTTGAATATAGATTTAGTGCCGACAAAGAATCTACCATTTTCTGGATTGATACCACAGAATACAGCAGGCGCACCATCCCATTTAACTGTAACGGTTGATCCACCTTTACCGCCTTGCAACATTTCTTTGACGGACTTCAAAAAATTTATGGCTGTTCTTGCGCCCTTTGTTCCATTATTAATTATTTCGTCTTCCAAATGTTCAAGGTGTGTGTTCTTATCCTCTATGAGGAACTGTTGAAACCCTTGCATTTAGCACTCTCTCCATTTAATATTATCATTGATATTTATATTATATCACACTTATATGCCAAAGTCAAGCTAAAATACTTTGACAAAAAATGATGAAACGTCAGTATTAGANGCAGCATATCTAACAATTTCAGTTGATATATTATTCCTGACTTGAGGACTTGAACTAATAAATGAACTTAAAAACATTAAACACATATTCTTTGAAAAAATAAATGACGCCCCTTTTGCTTTTGCTCTTTTAATAAATTCAGGTCTACTTACAACAGGTAGTTTTTTAACACTTTGTAATTTCATCATAGTAATATATAAGTCATACATTTTTTTCAAATCAACTTTACTCGCAGGCGTTTCACTCCATGATCTACCTCTAGGTCTATTCTCACGAGGATATCCTATTGATTTTCTAGCGTGTTTTTCTAAGTAGTAGTTTAGATTACCACCACCTATTTTACCACCTGCAGCTGATAATCCTTTTATTTCACCTTGCCATGCACTTGTGCTATTGAACGCCCTTAACTGAACTTCAGCAACATCAAACCTAATATACACATCTATTGAACTAAAGAAGTCACCATTTTTACCGAATGTAAATTCTTTAAATTTTACACTCTCATTGTGTTTTCTTTTTGCAAGATTATACTTTTCAACTTTACCACCTGTATCGCCTAGTTTTTTTAGTGATACTCCTAATAAACTTGTTTGATTATTTCTTTTTAATTCACCTGCAAAGTCTAAAACTTTTTGATTTAATTCGTGCCAGTTTTGAGATTCATTTAATGGTTTTGCGTTCATTGGTAAAGATGATAACCATATATCACCTGGATTCCATTTATCATCTGAAAAAGAACCTGGTGCAGAAAACTGATCTAGTTTTGCAACATCTTTTTTTGCTCTATAAATGCTGTTCATAAAACCAGAACCTCTATGACAATAAACAGGTGATTTTAGTTTTGATTTATAATCTTTGTATATGAGATTTGCTGTTCTTAAATATATGTCTTTTTCAAACCAATCTACTGGACCTTTGTCTAAAAAAGTTTTTAAGTCTATTGTTGCGTCAACAAACTTTGCTGCTTTTGCTAAATTAGCAGGGGTACATACTTTTCTTGTTAGAGGTTTTTTGATAATATTAAATACTAAAGATGTATAATAACATTGACCTGACTCAGTAAATTTAGTATCTTCAGCGCCACCACCTGAACCTGCACCACCACCAAAATCTGGATCTTTAAAAAGTTGTGTAACTTTGTAGGCGCCTACTGGTTCTTTATCTGATTTATTTTCTACATAAGATAGTAGAAAAGGAAAAGACTTAGTATCTAATGATGTGCCATAAACTTTAGATCCACTAGCTGTTTTACCAACAATAAATGGATCTTTGTTTTTTATCTTTTCTAAAACAATTTCTGTTCTAGTTTTACCAGCATACTTTCCTGTGCTTGCTGTTTTAGGCTCTGAACCTACAAAAAAATCTGCTTTACCTAATGCTGCCATATTGCTATTTATATAGCACTATGACCGTTTTGTCAAGCGTTAATTTCGTTTTTTACACTTAAATACTAGTGAAACTCTAAACTTATCGCCCTCTACTGCTCTTGCAACATGAGGTATTCTTGCGTCAAAGACTACAACTCTACCTGCTTTTGGCCAGTATGATTTGACAATATTAGGTTGATCACTACCTGAAAATCCATATGGTGTATTTACTGCCATCGCTCTCATTTCGTCTGTAAGATTAGGTGTCCAGAACTCTATCGAACCACCATCATCTGGTGTCCAGTCAGGTGTCAGATAAACAATAACTGTATATTGATCACCAGTCCAACCATCAAGATGAATACCGCCTGATTGATTTGCATGATGACCATTAAGATAATGTCTGAGTAATTTAACNCCTTCTGGATCTACTTTGTCCCATATCTCTTTGACCCAATCTTGTTCAATCTCATATTCAACTTCTTCGGTATCACTACCACCTAAATGTATATGTTTGTAACCTGGTGTCTTTGCTTCTTTCTTCATTTGCTCAGACGAATACCAACCATCTTGCCAATCCATCTTCATGACAATATCATAATATCTTTTGATATCTTCTTCTGGTATTGTGCCGTCTGTTGCTCTTATAACTTTGTGATAATCACCACCTGCTAGTGCCAATGCAGGAAGGGTGAACTTCTTGTCTGTGCCTGGTTGTGTTATCTCCATCATAGTGCCTTCGGGTAAATCTTTTGCATTAACCTCAGCAGGTGTTTCTGATTGATTTATGCCTGTGCCTTTTAGAGTAGTATTATCACCATCAACTACTTTATCCATATCAACTACGTTTGTCATTATATTTTGCCAAAGGTTAAGTGTTGAACAACACCGCCTTGTGCCTCCCATTGTTTATGTTTATTTTGAAAAGTAGCAATCTTTTTTGCTTCATCTTCAAATATTTCTTCAGCAATAATACTGCCTGTTGGTCTCTCAATAACTAACCAACGCACTTTACCTTTGCGTTTACTCATTTTAGTTTCATAACTAATCTTTGAGACCTTCTTCTTTTTAGGCATTTAGTTTGCTTTCGTTTCTTCTTTTGGTTCTTCTATCTCTGCTGAAGCAGGTAGATTATCTTGTATGTTTTTTTGATGATGTTGTAATAGAACTTTAGCGTTATCAAAATCTAACTGCAGCTCACTCATTCTTTTTTGTAAGAATTGAACTTGTCCGATAGAGTTTTTGATATTCTGATCTATTTTATTTTCATCATATTGTTTGCCATTTATAGTTATAGCCATTTTTACTCCTTTACTATTTCAATGTTTGTTGCTGACATCTTACCACGGTGTTCAGCGAGTTCGTATTTAATAATTTGACCTTCTTCTAATTGTGTTATGTTTGCTTTTTCTAACGCTGATATGTGTAAGAAAGCATCCTTATCGCCATCATCAGGTTTTATAAAACCATAACCCTTCTTAGGATCAAACCATTTTAGTTTACCTTGTGTCATATACTCCTTTCTATATTTTAAAGTCCGAAAACTTTCCTAGTTGTTTAAATTTATTGTCTAAGTCTTTGTCTGTAAAACTTTCTTGACCACTATCAACTAAATCTGATTGTGCTGATTGTTCTACATCATATAATCTCATCTTCGATCTATCAACGCCGACAATAAATTTTCTGTTTAGTGTGGGATCGTTATATCGGTTCTTTAACTGTTTGACCATGATCTGATTTTTTTCTTCAAGTTCTTCACTTGATATCAAGGCAAACATGAAGTCTGCTGTCGCAGGTAAACCAAAACTTTCTGAGGTATCTTCAAGACCTACATCACTACTTATATAACCGCCACGAGTTGTTTGTGTGGCAGAAAAAATAGGTATATCATACTCAACTGCAAGNCCTCTTAATTCTTCAGCGATTGCCTTGATGTAAGTATAACTATTTACATTTGCACCAGGTTTGAATCTAGCACTTGCACAAATATTTAAATAATCAACAAACAAGATGTCAGGTTTAAATGACTTCTTCAATGCGAGTTCACTCATGAGATTTTTAAAATGACCTGTATGAGCAGAAGCAGTAGGATATTCTTTGATAATTAAAGTGCCAGTAGTTTTACTTTGTAATTTATTAATCTTTGTTTCATACATTTGATATGGCAGTTCTTCAAGATCACTCATACCTACGTTCAATAAGTTAGCGTCTATTCTTTCAGCGATACGTTCTTCAGCCATCTCCATAGTNATATANAAAACATTTTTATTCTGTAATANTATAGATGAAGCAAGNTGAGTCATGAACATAGTTTTACCAACACCAGTGCCTGCAAGACAAATATTCAAAGTCTTACTTGGTATACCGCCTCTGGTAATCTTGTTAAAATATTCTAAGTCTAACTCTAATCTTTCCTCTTTCTTTTTATAAAAATCAAATCGTTCTTTTGTTTCTAGTAAATAATCATGCCCAACTTTCTGATCAAAAGATACAGACAAAGCGTCAGATAATAAATCAGGTAAATATTCTGGAGTGTGTTTCTTATCTTTGCCATCTATGATTTGTATGCCAGATAATATCGCATTGTGTATGGCACGATCTTTGCAAAACTTTTCTGTTGTTTCAACTAACCATTCTAGGTTTATCTTTTCAGGATTTAATGTGGCGATGATATCTGTAATTTTTTTATATTCATCTTCGTTGATATCTTTACTATCATTAATCTCAATTGATAGAGCTTCTTTTGTAGGTAGAGCATTGAACTTTGTAATAAATTTATATATCTCTTTGAATAATAATTTTTCTAATCTATCAGAAAAATAATCTTCTTTGATGAAAGGCAAAACCTTTCTACTATATTCTTCATTGTGTATTAAATTTCTAAGCGCTGTTCGTTCAATTCGTTCCATCAAGTTCCTTTTTCTCCTTTAAATGATCATCTANTAATACNACTAATATATCACCTATGTGATNNATAAATTCTTGACTATCTGTATCAGCGTCAATTTTATTTTCAATCACAGTATANTCAAACTTCATTGGCAACATCTCACCAACTTTTTCTGACTCTGGTGCAAANCCAACNTTACCATATTTGTAAACAATATCAGCAAATGGTCCACTAATAAGTTTTATGCCTGTAAAATCTTCACCTTGTTTTTCTACAAAGACATAATCTTCATTATGTTTAGGACTGGTCGTCTGATGTGGTTTCGGATATTTGTATCTTCGCCATACTTAAATTCTTTCTTAGCAGCTTCATCAAGTTTCTGTAAAATATCTTGTGTAAAATATTTTTCAGGTTCATTGTTTATAGTTTTACCAAATGATTTACTACCATCAGGCAACTCTATTCTTGTTGATACTTGTTTGAAAATATTATGTTTCAATGCTAAATCTAATAAACCGTAGTGTCTATCTAAACCTTTNTCATAAGTTAAACGAACATCTACAACTTTATTTTCTTTTGTTAATCTTGACTTATAGTTTTTACAATGTATGATATTACCTATTATTTCTGTGCCATCTTTTTCTTTTCTTTTAGAAAGATAGACGATAGAACTAGCCGCATATTTGAGACCAGAACCACCGCCCATTTCTTTTTGAGGGAACATACTACCAACAACATCATAAGTATGGTTAGTGATCACTAGGGGAACTTTTGCCTTGCCTAGTTTTAGTGTTAATACTCTAAAGGCAGCCTTGACTATTTGTGCCCTTGTCATATCTTTAGTTTCTTTACCTGCCTGTGTATCTTCAATCTCTTTGGTTGTAGATAACATACCAAGACTATCTAATACAAGTAACAATGGTTTTCTATCTGCAGGATCTTGAGCGATATACTTATCTAATACTTGTAATGCTTGATGTCTAAACTCTTGAACAGTAGTAACTGGCATGATAACCATACGACTACTATCTATATCTCTTTCTTCAATGATATCTTTGGTAACAGCAGACTCACTTTCAAAAAATATTACACCGCCCTCTGGGTTTTGATCTAAAAAGTTTTTACACATACCTAATACAAAGAAAGTTTTACCTGTTGCACTTTCACCTGCGATAGCAGTTATCTTGTTTGCTGGTAGACCTCTATGAATACTACCACCTAACAATGCGTTAAATATGTANGAACCTGTATCAATAAAATCTGTTACGTCACCTGACGCACCATCTGATACTAAACTAGCATATTCGTTACCAGTTTCTTTTATAATATCTTTTAAAAAATCACTCATTTTTTGTTACCTCAACTTTATATTCTATTCTATGTTTTATTGTTTTGAAGTTACTAGCATATTCTTTCTCACGATACTCACCTCCTTCAATACAATCAGTGTAAATAGAATCTAGTTCCCATTTACCTTTCTTGCCATTGATTGTTCTTCTATATACTACAACTGTCATAACTTATTATACATGAATTATTTATTTTTGTCAAGCAAAGAACTCATCTAAAGTTGCCTTTCTTGAACTTTTAAATAGGTCTGTTTTAGGACCAAAACACCATACGTTTTCTATAAATATCTTGTTCATAAAATCAGCCTTTTCTTTTTCATCTTTGAATAATGTATCTGACTTTGGTCGTTGCATTATTCTCATACCTATTTGACCTATAAATTTATCTTTGAGCCTGTCAACTAACTCATCTCCTGAACGATATCTTTTACCTTTGACTTTTGGATCCATAATATTTACAAACATAAACTTTGATACTTTCATAGTTTTTTCTGCAACTGGCAAATAAAAATCATCACGCCATTTATCATACTCATTGAACTTATGCCATGATTGATCTTCTTCATGGTCACCACCTTTGTTATATTCTTCGGTAGAGAAATATGGTGGACTTGTAAACGCAACATCTATGTCTGGTAGTTTGTGATATGGCAAATCTTCAGCGCCACATCTCCATATGGTCACCTTTTTAGGTTTTGATAGGAGTTTATTATACGAACTTATCTGTTCTTGGTATCTTTGATAAGTGTTCGGATTCGGATCACAACCATAATATTCTTCGGCATCAGAAGCAAAGAAACCTGCAAGTCTATCACCCCAACCACAACTTGTATCTAATACAGTTTTAGCATTTGTAATATCATAGATTGCTTTTGCAACAACTGGTTTAAATTGTGTTGCAATATAAGTGCCTAATCTAAATGCTGATATATAACTCTTGGCACTTAATTCACCACCTATAAGTCTTTCTGTTTCTGTGCCGTCAGTTTCTTTGATAATTTTCTTTTGAACGCCATTGATACCTCGCCATATAGGGCCCATACATCTCCAGATTTCTTTTGCTGTGCCTTCTTCCCAAACTTTTTTAGGTGCGTTAAAGCCATAACTACCACAAGCCAATCTTAAATCTTGCATGAAATANTTACTTACATCATTATAAGTGCTAGGACCATTTATCAAACCAAGACCATATTNACTATATGGATATTTGTAGTCATCATATTTTTCAAAAACTTCTTTTTCAACTTGTTCTTTTGGCATACAAATTTTACTTGTATCAAACTTTTGTAAGTCATAAAAATTATTTCTCATATCATCTTTGCTTATATCTTTGAGTGGAAATACTGGTCTTTCATTGGCAATATATTCAGAAAGTGTTTCTCTAAAAACATCTTTACCATATTCTTCGTTCAGTTTTTCAAACGACTTACTATCTAATATAACAAGTTTATCTTCTCTAGCGGCGGCTATAAGACGGTCATATAGTGATTTATCGTAGTTTTCTAACATATTAAAAGAATCCATCTAGTGTTGCTTGTTTCTCAAAGTTCCAGTTAATCGCATTGACAATAAATCTAAGCGGTTCTAAAAACGATTTATCAAACTGCTCATCATAGTTTACAAACTTATGTAAGTTAAATTCTTTTGGCAAAGTAGATGGGAAAGATATAACTTTTTCTCGTAGTGGATTAGGCTCTTTCAATACGATAAATTTAATCTTATCACCCTCTTGTATTTCTTCATACTTAACTAACTTATTTTTAATTAATAAATGATTATAAAGTAAAGCACCTTTTACATGAATTGGTGTTGACTTTTGATATATGTCTGTTCTTGAACTATATTTTTTTAGATTGTTACACGATCTAGGATATGCGATTTGTTCTGGTCTTAATTTTTTAAAATGTGTTCTAAACTCATCAATAAATTGTATCAAGGCATTTTCATCTTTGTTCATAATTACTTTCAATGCCTCTTTAATTTTAATTCTACAAGGGGCAGGTGTTGAACTCTTAACAGCCTCGATACCCATAATTTTTAGTTTAGGCTCTTTCATATCAACGCCTTCTTCGTTAAACACATTTAGAATATATCTTTTCTTAGCAGTCCAGATACCTTTGTTAGCGATGACCTCTCTTTTCATAAACATCTTTTGCTCATATGCGTTTACATATTTAGCAAGATTGTCAAAACTTTTATCTATTTGTTTCTGTAATTTTTCTTCACAAAATTTATCTAACACTTTTACAATCTTTCTTGTATCAGATTTATCTTTNAATATTTTATCTACAACTGCACCTAGTTTTACATAGATAGAATCAGTATCAGACGCCACAACATAAACTACACTTTTAGTTTTGAGTAAATCATTTAGATACTTATTTACATCTCTTTCAATCCACCTAATAGTCAACTGACCTGCCATAGTAATACCTTCAGCATGGCGAACATCAAAGTATCTAAAGTATTGATTACCTATCGCACCGTAAGCACTATTCAAAGCAATCTTTCTTGCAAGTTGTATATTATGATTAGCAGCGATATCGTTTTCATATTTTTTATCACCAGTTTGTTGATATAGATTTTTTGCTTCTAACATTTTCTTTTTATATATCACTCGTTCTTTGTATAACTTATCCATCAACTCTGGCAAGAAACCTTTTCTATCTGTTCTAAACTGAGCACCGTTAGGTGTAATTGTAACATTGTCAAGATCAGATAGTTCTACATCTCGATACAACATTTTTTCTACACTCACTTTATTAGGNTCAAATGCCACCATAGTTTCAGGCGATATATTATACTGCATAATCAAATGTGGATACAAACTATTCAAATCAAAACTACAAATCCAATCATGAAAACCTACAACTGGATCTTTCACATATGCACCTTCATAACCTTTTGATTTCTTTTCTTCTATCATGGCAGGTGGCACAATATTTTTAGATCGCAAGTGATTATAGATTATNGTATCCCACATACGAACTTGACCAAACACATCTTGATAATTTACCTTTGCTTCATAAGCCATAGTCAAATGTAAAGCAATCAGTTTCATTTTATCTTCTAACTTATCAACTAACTCAACGTCTTGAATATTATACTCTACAAATAATTGATGGTCATTTTGATAGAACTCTTTGAAAGTATCATATGGATTTTCAGTTTTCTTTTCGCCTAATTCTACTTCACCTATATAATCTAGTTTATAACTTTCACGCCTGACAAATGTATGTTTACGATACAGGTCAAGATAATCTAATACATCAACGCCTAATATATCCCAATAGTTTTGTTGTTTATTAAAACCTTTAGCAGTTACTCTTACACTATTAGGACTGACAACGCCCCAAGGACTAAACTGTGCTAGATATTCTTCACCCATGATATATCGAAAACGATTGAACAAATAAGGTATATCAAAAAACTTTACGTTCCAACCAGTAATAATATCAGGCTCATACTCACACCAGAATCTAGTAAACTGGTGTATCAAATCTATTTCAGATTTACATTTTATATACTGAACATCATCACGGTCATTGACAAAATTATCCATGCCGAATACAATAATTCTTTTTGATGTNTGATCTTTTACAGTAATACAAATCAAAGTTTCTTCAGCCTTCTCTACATCAGGAAAACCATTTTCACTTTCACACTCAATATCAATTGTAAGTAGTTTGATTTGTTTTATATCCCAATCTATCTTGCCAGGAAACTCATCTGTAATAAATGGATATTGATATCTTGTATTACCAAAATATTCAAAGTTAGTTACATCTTTGTATTCATCAATCCATTTTCTNGCTTCNTANATACTNTNGANNTTNGACTTTNTCNACNTTACGACCATCNAGTGTTTTGTATNNNGNNTNNTTTTNNNNAGGAANAAATAAANNNGGTTTGTAATTTANTNTNNATTTTTTNTGNCTNCCATCATGNTTTACACCACGNACNANTAGNNTACCTTTNNATGGNANNACNCTNGTATAAAATTTCACTATATNTGTGTNTTGTTAAAATNTTTNTTTANTGNCTGCTAANTTNTCTTCNGCNGTTGACATANTNNACNANNTNATTTATCCATTTCNTCTANGTGTTGTGGATGTTCGCCTATNCCNACNGNANTNTCAAANTAAATNANNAGAGTAGCANNTGCNTGNGCTANNTNTGNCTCATACTTTTTNANTANTGCTNTNAATANNGNATTNTCTGTTTGATGNTTTTTTGCCATNGTTCACTNCCTTTCATAATNTATTATAACACANTACAANNNANTTGTAAAGCGTNNAGTCTAAACTATATTTTGTNGTNACNACATATTTTCTATCTGGATTNACCATAACATTTNNTCNACTCATAAACTCTCGGTCAAANAANATTGGTGTTCTATCNTCTCTATCGTCTAGNGTAAATTCTGTTTCATANATNCCNCCTAAGAAANTCTACATTTAATTTTATAACNTATCTATCTTCTTCATAATCTCTTANACCGCCTACTGATATTTCTTCNNTACGNATGATATCNNNNGTNATNGTTTTGCCTAATAAAGACCATGTAACTTTTTTACCTTTTACATCCATTTTATCAGCATGAATAACTGACATACCTGAATTACCAGTATCAAACTTAGCGATAATTTCACCAAATGGTTTGATAGTTACAATCTCTTTATAACCACACATACNAGGCACTTTGACCCAATTCTTTTTNTCACTAAANAANTCTAATATNTCTTTACTGATATTACGACCAGTTGCTTCTTCCATGCCTTCAGTACCAGGTGATGAGTTTACTTCAATTATAAATGGTGGTTCTTTTGTTCTATTTTTACTAGGTATAAAATCAACAGCAGTCCATAAACCATTTACTGCTTTTGCAGCTTTTAAACTTTCTTCGATTTCTAATTCTGTCAACTCTAACTTTTCTGGTTTAGAGCCTTGTGATACATTTGACCTAAAGTCTCCTTCAATCACAGGTCGTTTCATTGTAGATAAAACTTTACCACCTAATACTAAAACTCTAGCGTCATAATCTGTTTTGATATATTCTTGTAAAAGTAAATCAGCATCCTCATCTTGTTTATGTATTAGTTGAACAATACTATCTAATGATTTTGCTGACTCTACAAATAATACACCAACACCTTTACTACCTCTTAGTGTTTTAAGTATAACTGGATATTGTGTATTTAAATTTTCAAATGCTTGCTCTGAATTTTCTGGATCGTTTATTAGATGTGTTACAGGTTGTTTGATACCATAGTCAGCAAGTCTTAGTGATGTTCTATACTTGTCAGCA
>FUFK010724573.1_pt1 | contig 17805 bp, 20 predicted proteins | sample 1021851 | NCBI WGS metagenome assembly FUFK01 (sample SAMEA51879418, study PRJEB19060) | metagenome | reverse complement strand
CCTGAGAGGCCTCAGATTGGCCTGTGTGCTCGATCAACGGCGTGCCCTACCGAGGGCCTTCGTAAGGTCGAGCAATCGGAAACGGGGTATTTTAGATCGTGTTTTCAACGACTTACGAAATATTTTGCAGAAATCGAACTTTGATGTGGTTTTGGGGCTTTCTTTCTAGTTCATTCTAAGGCGTATTCAGGGCGGGAAGAAACCAACTAGTCAAAAAGGAGAAACAAAATGACTACCGTAACTCGATTCCAAACGACCCAAGCACAAGCCGCATCGATCTCGGGACCAGCCCACTTCGACGCCGAACTCAATAACCCGAACCGTCGCATTATGAAGACGCTTAACTTCGGCGTCGAGATTGAACTCGCCGAAATCAGCGTTCCTCGCATGCTCGAAGTCATGGAAGTCTTCTTCGGTCGCGGTCAGACGAGCGTTCGTTCTCATCAAGGAAATTACAGCCGAGGCGTCAAAGACGACCAAGGTCGCATGTGGTTCGCCATGACCGACGGCTCGATTCGGAGTCGAAGCGGACGCGGAGCCGAACTCGTAACGCCTCCGCTCGCCTACGCCGACATCCCGGTTCTCCAAGAACTTCTTCGTCGCCTTCGCCAAGCCGGCGGCCGCGCTAACTCCTCGACCGGCATTCATATCCATATCGGTCTCGATCGTCAGGACGGCTCGACCGCTCTCGATATCGGAGCGATCAAGCGATGGATCAAGAACACGAGCAAGTTCGAATACCTCATGCGCCAAGCGCTACAGATCGACGCCTCTCGTCTTAACACCTACACTCGCCCGATTCGGGAAGACATTGTCGCCGACGTTGACCGAGTTCGAAACCTCGACGATCTTAACCGTCTCGTCTTCCGTCGAGGCGAGTCCGACTTCCGAAACAACCACGTTCGGAGTCAGTACGAAATCGGCCGCTATCCTCGGGAGCGCTATCAGGGCATGAACCTCGTCAATATTTGGCGCATCGGAACCATCGAGGGACGCTGGTTCAACGGAACGACGAACGCCGGAACGCTTCGCGCCTACATCACCCTAATGCTGGCCCTCGCCGAAAAAGCCATTACGACCACACGGGCTTCTTCGACTCCTCGGGTCATCGAGGCCGGCAACGAAAAATACGCCGTCCGAACTTGGTTGATCCAACTCGGTCTCATCGGCGACGAGTTCAAGACGGTTCGCTCGAAGTTGACCAAGCACCTCAACGGGAACGCCTCATGGGTTCACGGTCGACCGGAAGCCGTAGCCTAGGTCGGATCGGGAGCCGGAAACGGCTCCCGGTCAACTCCCCCCAAGAACTCAAAACAAGGAATTAAAAAAATGACTTATCAGCCCGACCTCTTCAAATCCTCCGACGCTCCCGCCGAGCCGATCCTTTACTTCGCCTTCGGGTCCAATCTTCAAATCGAACAGATGAAGCGACGATGCCCTTCGGCCGAGGTCGAAGGAGTCGGGCGGCTCTATGGCTATCGTCTCGCCTTCGCCGGCTTCTCGGTCACAAGGGGAGGAGCCGGAGTCGCCACGGTGATCGAAGACGAAACCGCTTGGACTTCCGGCGCGGTATTCTCGATCGACCAAGCGGACCTTAACCGACTCGATCGGTTCGAAGGTCACCCCGTCTCCTATCGCCGATCTCTTCACCCGATCCGACTCGACGACGGTCGGATTGTATGGAGTCACGTCTATATCAAGAGGGATATTGAGAATCTCCCGACCGAGGATTACGCCATGGAAGTTCTCAACGGATACCGGCAACACGGTCTCGATTTTGAGCCCTTGCTCAACGCCTTAGAATCGGCGAAGGAGTCCCGGTACCCGTACGCCAACTAGGGTATAAAAATTCGAGTCCTCTCGCCGGTTTTGGTTTTCTTCCCAAATTCTCCTTGCCGGCGGGGGGATCTCGTCTTTTTTTGTCGAGTTGACATAACTCCTTCTCAATTTGAAAAACCGAGGCCTCAGATTGGACCGTGTGCCATTTGCGGCGGGAAGCCTAGCCGACGACCTTCGTCAGATAACCATCGAGCACACGGGCGAAACGAGAGCCCTTGTCGACGCTTTGGCCGTATGCCATAGAAGTCTCGATGCGGATCGACCTATTTGTCCGGATCGAAGGAGGAAGGCCCCATGGAGGTTCATCAAATGAACCCGGCGGAATTAGTTCCCGCCGATTATAATCCGAGACGGATTGAAAAACATCAAATGTCGGCTTTGAAGAATAGCCTCACGCGTTGGGGATTTGTCGAGCCGGTCATCCTAAACACGAAGAGCGGCCGGATCGTCGGAGGTCATCAACGCGTTCAAGCGGCGATGGAACTAGCGATGGCGGAAGTCCCGGTCGTTAAGGTCGAACTCGACGAGACTCAAGAGAAGGCCCTCAATATCGCGCTCAATAAAATAAGCGGTGATTGGGATCATGATCTTTTGAGGAACCTCCTCCTCGAACTTCAAGCCGACGATTTCGAGATGGACGACCTCGGTTTCAACTCGGACGAACTCGACGAGATCCTCGCCCTCGATCCGGAAGAGGGAACCGGGGACGGAATCGAAGGGGAGGAACTAACCGGAGACCTCGACGCTATTCCCGAAGTCCCGAAGGAACCCGAGACCAAGGCCGGCGACTTTTGGTTCTTCTCGCCTTTCTTTTCATGTTCGGCATGCGGTCGACGCTTTTCCTATCAAGAAGGCATAGCGATGAACGAGGAATGCTCGTGTGACTAAGCTCGATTTTTCTAGTCGTCATTGGCTCGCATGCGGCGATTGTGTCGAGATAATGAGAAAGCTCCCGGACGATTCGATCGACTCGATCGTAACAGATCCGCCCTATGGCATCGGGTTCATGGGCGCGGAGTGGGATCAAAGCGTACCGTCCGACGAGTTCGCTAAGGAGGCCCTTCGGCTTCTCAAGCCCGGTGGCCACATTATCGCCTTCGCCGCGACTCGAACGGTCCATCGTTTAGCGGTCGCTCTCGAAGACGCCGGTTTCGAAATCCGGGACCAAATCGCGTGGCTAACTTGGCAAGGCTTTCCGAAGTCTCTCGATATCTCGAAGAGCATCGATAAGTTGAAACATAACCGGTCCGAGATGTTAGAGGTTACGACTTGGATCAAGCAGGCCCGAGACGCGGCCGGAATCACGAACAAGGATATCGACGAGCATTTCGGTTTTAATGGAATGGGCGGTCATTGGACGAGCCAAAAAAAGCAGCCATCGGTTCCGACTCTCGAACAGGTTCCCGAACTCCTCGAACTCCTAAAAGTCGAGAGTCCTCCGGAGCGAATCCAACACCTTCTTCTCGAAATAAACGGGAAGAAGAACGAGCCGGGCGAGAACTGGTTTAAGCGAAAAGTCACCGGCCAATATTCAACGCCAAACGGCATGCGGGTTTACGTCTCGAAACATGACGAGAAGCAGGACCAAATCGGGTGGGAAGCGCCGGGGATCGAACGACGAGACGAGCCCTCAAGTCCCGAGGCCGTCAAATGGAAGGGGTGGGGGACGACTCTCCGACCATCTCAAGAGCCGGCGATCCTAGCGAGGAAGCCGATCTCGGAGAATACGGTAACGAGGAACGTCCTCAAGCACGGGACCGGGGGGATCAATATCGACGCATGTCGGCATGCCTACGGCGACCCGTCATGGCCCGGACCGGGCGGAGAGATTAAGGATATCGTCGGGCAAAAGCGTGGCGGAAGCGGCGCGGGTCTCGGCGAGGTTATGGGCGGAAGCGTTATGACGAACGCCCCGTCTCCTCTCGGTCGATGGCCGGCTAATATCTTCCATTGCCCCAAGCCATCCGTCGCCGAGAAAGGGGCCGGGGTTGAGCATCCGACCGTTAAGCCGGTCACTATAATGCGGTGGTTAATTAAGATGGTCACTCCGCCGGGCGGAACTGTTCTCGAACCGTTCGCCGGATCGGGGACGACGCTCGTCGCAGGGCATGCCGATAATTTCCGGATGATCGGAATCGAGCATAGTCCGAAGTTTTGCGACTTGATAAAGGCCCGACTAACGGAAGCCGATCAAGACTTGGAGGCCGTGAAAATTGACGAGGCTAACTCTGGATTCTAAGCATCGCCTTTTTTGCGGCGATTGTCTCCAAGCGATGGAAAAGCTCCCGAGCGATTCGATCGACTCCATCGTTACGGATCCGCCCTACGGGATCGGGTTCCTCGGGAAGGAGTGGGACGAGACCGTGCCCGGGGACGAGTTCGCCAAGGAGGCCTATCGAGTCCTCAAACCCGGCGGTCATCTAATCGCCTTCGCGGCGACGAAGACGGTCCACCGTTTGGCCGTCGCCTTGGAAGACTCCGGTTTCGAGATCCGGGATCAAATCGCGTGGGTTCAATGGCAAGGCTTTCCAAAGTCCCGAGACGTTTCGAAAGCGATCGACCTCGAAGCGGGAGCCGAGCGAACCGAGAAAATCGGAAAGCGTTATAAAGTCCCGGATACGAAGAAGGCCAACGCGCATTTTATCAACTCGACGAACGGGGACGATTTCACTCGTCCGGAGGATCGGGAGGGGAACCATCCGATGATCGAGTACAGTCGGACGAAACCCGTAACACCGGCCGCTATCGAGTGGGACGGTTGGGGGACCGCGCTCAAGCCGGCCCAAGAGCCGGCGATCCTAGTCCGGAAACCGTTCAGCGGAACCGTGGCTCAAAACGTCCAAGCGAACCGAACCGGAGCGCTCAATATCGACGCATGTCGGATGGCTTTCGGAGATCCGGCGTGGCCCGGTCCGACGGATGAATGGGAAGGGGCCGACGGTCCGGGAGGTCCAAGCGCTAACCGAGAGGTCGACCCGATTCTAAGCGATGTTATGATGGCTCGGGTTTCGGCTCCTCATGAGTTAGGACGATGGCCGGCGAACCTCTTCCACGCTCCTAAACCACACCCGTCACAACGGGGAGCGGACAATATCCATCCGACCGTTAAGCCCATGTCGCTTATGAGATGGCTTGTCCGGCTCGTCACTCCTCCGGGGGGAACGATCCTCGAGCCGTTCGCCGGATCGGGGACCACGGTCGTCGCCGGTCATGTCGAAGGTTTCGACGTTATCGCTTTCGAGCAATCTCCGGCTTATTGTGACATCGTAAAATCTCGCATGCTTGAAGTCGACGGCGAGATCGAGACCGTCCGAATCGAAGAGGGCTCTCGGGAGTCTTTGGGCTAACGTCTAGAAAGTCGTCGATTCGATATGTTAGGGAATGGCCATGGCTAAACGTAAAAGCGGCATAGCGTCTCGCCCGACGCCGAGGAAGAAAACCGGTCGACCGACAAAGCTAACGGACGAGGCCGAGCACGATTTTCTAGTCGCTCTTAACCAAGGGGCCTATATCGAGACCGCTTGTAATTATGCCGGAGTCGCTCGGGATACTTATTACGGTTGGATCGAGCGCGCTCGGAAGGCCCGAGAGAAGTCCGGAAAATTAACGGTTTCGGAGAGGAGGCTCGTCGAGTTTTCCGACAAGGTAAAAAAGGTTTTAGCGGCGACCGAGATGCGAGACCTCGAACGGATCAAGTCCGCGGCGGAGTCTCAGTGGCAAGCGGCCGCATGGAGACTCGAACGAAGATACCCCGAGCGGTGGGGTCGGACTCGTCATGAAATCTCAGGGCCGGACGGCGGTCCGGTCGCCGTTGCAAATTGGGCGGAACTCGCCATGGCCGCGAAGAGACTCGGCGATGATTGAGCATCTCTCAAATTGTCACGGAGAGTTAAATATTCTTCTCGCTTTGCTCGGCTCGATTCCGATCTTCGGAGCGTGGTTTAAAAGTCTCAAAAAGGACGAAGACGCATGACGGTTTCGGTTTTCGCCGCAAATACGGCAAATGCTCTGAGAAGCCCCAGATTGGCCCGTGTGCTCGATGGGCTCCTTGCCCTACCGAGTACCTTCATGACCCTACGCAATCGAAAGCGCTGTTATATCAATGACTTACAAAGCACTCGGCGGCGTGAAAATCCGTGCCACTTTGGGGGCTAGATGAAGAAAAACCCGATGCGGGCGTGCCTTGATTGTCCGTGGATGTTTCGCTCGTCCGACCTAAATTGTCCGGAATGTGGAGCGCCGGCCGAACCTCTCGACGAACCCGATCGAGAAGAAAATGAGGACTGACGAACTCGCCGCTTTAGCGGAACGAGGTCGAGCCGATCCGGCGTGGTGGGTCCGGGAGATTTTGGGCGACGATCCGTGGCGGAAGCAAGTCGAGATTCTCGAAGGAGTCCGAGACCATCGAGAGGTGAACGTTCGCTCGTGTCACTCCGCCGGGAAGTCATGGGTCGCTAGTCGNGCCGCTCTTTGGTTCCTCTTCAATCATCCGGGGAGCCTAGTCATAACCACGGCTCCGACGGCTCGGCAGGTCCGGGGGATTTTGTGGAAGGAGATCGGGGCCGCTTACCATCGAGCCCGGATTCCGCTCGGCGGAGATATTACGACGACGGCCCTCCGTCTCGGTCCCGATTGGCTGGCCTTGGGATTTACAGCGGCCGAGCATGATCCGGATCGGTTCCAAGGATTCCACTCGACTTCGACGCTCGTCATCGTCGACGAGGCCTGTGGCGTATCGACTGAGATCGACCAAGCGGTCGACTCGATCCTTAGCGGGGACCATTCCCGACTTCTCCGGATCGGAAACCCGACGGATCCTCAGACTCCGTTCGGTCTCGCCTTCCGACAAAGACGAGGCGAGCGGTTCGCTATCTCGGCTTTCGACACACCGAACTTCTCCGAACTCGGGATCGATATCGAATCCATTCGAGACGGATCGTGGCGGGAGCGGTTGAGCGAGTCGGAAGGACTCCCGACGCCGAACCTCGTCAATCCACAATGGGTCGCCGATAAATGGAGACAATGGGGCGAAACGTCGCCGATGTTTCAGGCCCGTATCCTCGCCGAGTTCCCGGAGGGAGGAGAGACCATGCTCCTCTCGCTTTCGCTTATCGAGTCAGCGGCGGATCGGGAGCCGGTCGAGCCGAACGGTCGGTTGGTCTTTGGCGTCGACATCGCTCGTCACGGTTCGGACGAGACGGTCGTAGTCGCTAAGTCCGGCGACTCCGTTCGAGTGTTAGAGGCTTGGACCGGAGTCGATACGATGGGAACGGTCGGGCGGGTCGCCGCTCTCGCCGAGGAATACAAGCCCGTGGCGATCAACGTCGACGAGATCGGGCTAGGGGCCGGCGTTCTCGATCGACTCGTCGAGATCGGTCTCCCGGCGGTCGGAATAAACGTGGCTCGGGCTCCTCGGGATAGGGAACGTTTCGAGAACCTCCGAGCGGAACTGTTCTGGAATATACGCGAAGAAATCGAGGAAGGACGGCTCTCGATCGGGTCGGATCCGGTCCTTATAGACCAACTCGCCACGATTCGATACGAATATACAAGCCGGGGGAAGATCCGATTGGAATCCAAAGCCAACATGAAAACATCGCCGGACCGAGCCGACGCTGTGGCCTTGGCCCTTAGTCCGTCCGGTTCAATCGCCGAAGATATTAACATTCCCGATATCGGACTTCGTTCGAGCCCGTGGAGTTTTTAGGAGAAAAGCCGAATGGCCGACGAGAATAAAGACGGCATCTTCGCCGAGGTCGGAACGACCGGACTCAAGAGGTCCGGCGGGTTCATAGATCAAGAATGGTTGAGGCAACTCAGTTCGGCGACCTTACGCTACAAAGCGTTCTCCGAAATGCGCGACAACAACGCGACGATCGGGGCGATCCTTTACGCTATCGAGACTTTGATCCGGCAAGTCGAATGGACCGTTCAACCGGCCGACGACTCGGACGAATGTCGAGAGGCGGCGAAGTTCCTAGAGGAGTGTCTTCTCGATATGTCGCCAAATTGGGAGACCTTCCTCTCGGAGGTTTTGAGCATGCTCCCGTATGGGTATGCGGTGTTCGAGACGGTCTACAAAATCCGAGCGGGAGAAGATCAAGAAGACCAAAGGTTCCGGAGTCGATACAACGACGGGCGGATCGGTTGGCGAAAGTTCGCATGCCGGGGTCAAGATACCGTTTATCGATGGGACTTCACTCAAGAGGGGACGGTCGCCGGATTCTATCAAGTCGCCGCGCCGGACTACCAAGAGGTCTTTATCCCGATGGACCGGTGCATTTTATTCCGGACAAAGGTCGAGCGTAATAACCCCGAGGGGCGGAGTCTCCTCCGGAACTCCTATCGGTCGTGGTATTTCCTCAAGCGTCTTCAAGAGATCGAGGCGATCGGAGTCGAGCGGGATCTCGCCGGTCTCCCCGTCATGGAGGTTCCGGCCGAGATCATGAGTCCGAACGCGACCTCGGGCCAAAAGAGCCTACGGACAAGTCTCGAAACGATCATTCAGCAAATCAGGCGAGACGAGCGAGAGGGAATCGTTATGCCCTCTCAACTCGACCGAGACGGAAAGCCGACGGGGTACAAATTAAGCCTCCTCTCGACCGGCGGTTCTCGACAAATGAATACCGACCAAATCATCCGGCGTTATGAGTCCCGAATCGCCATGTCGGTGCTGGCCGAGTTTATCATGCTCGGTCTCGATAAGTCGGGATCCTTCGCGCTCGCCGACTCGAAGACGGACCTCTTCGCGACGAGTCTCCGGACGATTCTCCAAACGATCCAAAGCGTCTTTATGTCCGAGGCCGTTCAACCCCTCTTTGAGATGAACCCGGAGTTTAAGGAACATACCTGGCCGACCTTATCCTTTGGCGACATCGAGACTCAGGATCTCGGAAAGCTCGGCGGGNATCTTCAAGCGATCTCGTCGGCGGGCCTTATCACGCCCGATCCGACTCTAGAGGATACGCTCCGAGAGATGGCCGATCTTCCGGTTATCGCGGCCGACGGCGGGGGACTTCACTCCGAGGAGTCGCATCTCTATGACGGGACGCCGAGCCCTTACGACGACGAGCCAATTAGCGTGGCTCAACGGTCGCCAAGCGCTCCCGAGTCGGCCGGTCCGGAGAAGATCGACGCCGCGATGGTTAAGGAGATTACTAACCTCGTCGCCCGATATCAGGCGGGCGAGATTACGAGAGACCAAGCGGAGGCGATCGCTCGGATCTCGGTCCCGGGGATCGACCCGGAGAACCTCCGGATGCTTCTCGGCTCGACCGAGGTCGGGGCGTAAGCGATGGGGCTCAAATGTTGCCATGCCGAGACCCATAAAGTCCCGATCGAGAAGGCTAATCTTAAGATGGATTTCAACCGGCACGAGCGGATCGTCGAGCGGCGCGTGCCCAAGGTCCGACGAACGGCCGCGGCGTGGTTCAAGAGGACGGCATCCCTTATAACCGACGAGTCGATAAGGATCGCCATCGAGACCGGCGACCCGTCGAGCATATCGGGGATCTTCGAAGGTCTTCCGACGCCGGCTCCGACCGACCCGAATCTCCGGAAGTCATACGAGGAGATGGCTGCCCTTGAAGCCGAGGTCGCCGAAGAGATTATGACGGAGATCATCGAGGCGTCCCTAGCGGGAGGCAAGGGAGCATGGGGAGCGCTCCCGGCGATGGGCGTCGCCCTCGTCGGTTCCTTCGACGTTGAAAATCCTTATGTCGTCCCGTCGGCTCAAAAGCGCGTCGGTTGGTTAATTCAAGAGGTCCGGAACGGGACAAACGTCGGACTCCAAAAAGCCGTGGCCGAGGTCATCGAGCGGTCCTATACTCAAAAGCTCGGATGGCAACGAGCGGCCCGAGAAATCCGGGGAATGGTCGGCCTTCGTCCCGATCAAGTCTCGGCGGTCAATAAGTTAGCGGCTCGTCTATTCGAAGGCGGGATGACGGGCGAGAGACTAACGAAGAGGATCGCCCGAGAGTCGGCCAAGCGTCTTAAGTATCGGGCCGATATGATAGCCCGAACGGAGATGGCTCGGGCCGTAAACGACGGGCGTCATCAAGCGTGGAAGACGGCCAAAGATCGGAACCTCTTCGCCGGCCGGGAAGTCTTCGTCGAGTGGGTCGCCGGTCTCACGGATAGGACTTGCCCGATATGCGCCGATCTTCACGGCGAGCAAGTTCCGCTCGGCGAGGAGTTCAGCGGGTCGCCATTAGGAGAGGCCGAACTTTCTGTTTATGGAGAGATTCCGCCGATCCATCCTCTTTGCCGTTGCGTGACTATTCTAAAAATCGGGGGAGTCTAAATGCCCCAAAAAGTTAACAGCTGTAAAAATTCAGCGGCTAAATTTATTGCCGTTTTCGAGGATCCGGACGGGTTCGAGCGTCTCGAAAGGAAGCCGATCGGGAACGCCGACGGACTAACCGAGGTGTGGGGAAAGCGTCGAGATGCCGGGGGATTGAGCCTATCGACGATCGAAGCGGACGGCGGTCTTTGGACCGCGGAGACCTTTGGTTCATGGTTGGAAGACGCCGGTTATTCTCCGACCCAAATCCTCGAAGAAAAGGAAACAGCTGTGAAAATTTCGAAGGCGATCGCCGTCGGCGATTGGGCTCAATACGCCGTGCCGAAACCTCCGGGTCCGACGACCTACGCGACCGGAAAGATCACGGATGTTTCGCGAACCGGAACGCTCCGAGGAGGAGGCGAGACGGTTCAAGGATCGGAAGACGATCCGGCGGTTAAGATCCGGGTCTACGCTCGGACCGAAAGAGGATTTTTAAGGACCGACCGACTCGTCGTTCGGCCCTCGTCAAAGTTGAGAATGATCGACGAGCCGGAGGGGATCGTGGAAAAACAAATAGAGCTAAGCGAGAAGATCCGGACGGCTCTCCGTCGGAAGGTCGAAGAACATAACGAGAAGCACGGGGAGACTCCATCAAAACGGGCGAACCTCCGGATGCTCGAAGCGGCCATGCGGCGAGGAATCGGAGCCTATAAGACAAACCCGGGAAGCGTTCGGCCGACGGTCACAAGCGCCGAGCAATGGGGATACGGTCGGGTTAATGGATTGCTCCACGCTCTCCGAACCGGGCGGTATAAAAGGACGCCATTCGACCGGGATCTTTTACCCGAGAGCCACGCCCTTTCGACCAAATCGGAAGACGATCTTTATCGGACCATCGAAGAGGCCGAGGAACGAGCCGAGGCGATCGGCTGTGTCGGCCACCACGTCCATGAAGTCGACGGCGTGACCTTGTATATGCCATGCGGCGAGATGGCCGATTACGAGAGGCTTACGGGGCTCGCCCATGAGAGCGGCGAAGACTTGACGCTCGTCGAGACCGATCCTTTCGCCGAGTTATACGATACGCCGACGGCGGCGGAGGCCCGGGCGATCCTTCTCGGCATCTCGGGGTATCACTCACACGAAGTCCTCGGCCGTCCTAAGTACATGCCCGGCGAGTCGATGATCGACCTTCTCGAAGCGCTCGCCGGAAAGTCAAAACCACACCCGATAGCGAAAGCGGAATGGTCGACGGCTTACGTCAACGATCTTCCCGACTCGGCGTTCTTCTTCATCGGATCGGGAGGCGAGAAGGACGACGACGGGAAGACGGTCCCGAGGTCACTCCGAAAGCTCCCCTATCGAAATCATAACGGCTCGGTCGACCTTCCTCATTTGAGGAACGTCCTCGCCCGTTTGAGCCAGGCCGATATCCCGGAAGCCGACCGGCGGAGGATCAGGCGAGAAGCCCGGGAGATCCTCGAAGAACAGACGAGGAAGGATGTGGCGAAAGCCCGTTACGATTCGATCGACTTCTCTCCTCCGAAGGGAGTCCAAGAAGCGGCGGAACTCGGCCTCGCTCTACGCCGAGAACATGGCCGAGGCGGAACCTTGATCGGGGTCGCTCGGGCTCGGGATCTCGCCGGCGGAAAGTCGATTAGTCCCGACACAATTAAGCGAATGGTTTCGTTTTTCGCTCGTCATGAAGTCGACCTCGACGCTCCGAAGAACAAGGACCGAAGTCACCCCGATTATCCGGGAGCCGGTCGGATCGCTTGGTTATTATGGGGCGGCGATCCGGGTCGGCGGTGGGCTCTCAAAATCTCGGAGAGAATGAAGCGGGAAGACTTAGCGAAGAGCGCGACCATCGGCGAGGAGTTCGAAGACTTGACCGATCAGGATCCGGCGGAAGGCGTAACGATACCCGTCCGGGACGCGATCAAGCTCGCCAAGTCCGTGGTTAATTACGTTCCCGACGGGGCTCGTTTCCTAATCGCTAAATCGGGCGGGGTTGAGATTATCAACCCGAAACCGGAGCAACCGACCGACGACGTTCGTCTCAGGCGGCTTTTAAAGTCGTTCCCCGACGGTTACGCCGCGGAGATACTCCTCGACGATCAGGGGCGAGCGTGGGGCCTTGATTGCCTTATGGCGTCCGGGGCTTACCTCGGAGACCTCGGTTACGGAATCCGGAAGGCCGTCGCCGATACTCTCGGCGAGATCCTCGGGATCCAAACGATCGAGACCGATCTCGTCCGATCGGGAGCCGACATGATCCTTACGGTCCGAGAGATCGCCGACGCTAACCCGGCGGGGACGATTGAGATCCGGAACCTCGAAGAGCCACATGGGTCTTTCCGTTTTCTCGAACTTGAAACGGAGCGCTCGAACCTTTGGAAGTTCGTCGGCCCTAAAGTCTCAGATTCTCCCGAGGTCTTAATTGTTTCCGGTTCGCCGAACCGGATCGAGTCCATCCGGGGCGTGCCTTTGTCCGGTCCCGACGGGTTCACTTTTAGGAAGTCCTATCTTCCCCGGTTCGGTCTCGACCTCGACGCCGTTTCGATCGTTCACGCTTGCCCGATGGAGGGGGGAGAGGTTTCCGATTGGGCGGAATGGTTGAGCGACTTTGTGGGGGATCATCCGACCGTGCCGATTATCGCGCTCGGGAAGTCGGCGAGCGGATCACTCGGGGACGTAAGCCACACCGTCCTTCCTCATCCGAGAGCGATAAGAAGAAGGGGAGATCGGGGCGAGATCGAGCGAAAATCGAAGTCGATCCGGAAGGCCATCGAGGCGAAAAAAGTTAACAGCTGTAAAAATTTAGAGCCCCAAAACGAGCCGGGCGGATCTATTTATTTTCCGATTACGAAGGCCGACGACGAGGCCCGAATCGTCTACGGCGTCGTCCTCGAACCTCATACGACCGACTTGCAAGGCGATGTTCTCAGCATTGACACGATCGAAAACGCGGCGCATAAATACCTCATAGAGCATCGGACCGTCGGCGATAATCACAGCCAGAAAGCCCGAGCGGAGGTAGTCGAAAGCTATCTCGCACCCGCCGATATGGAACTAGGCGGTCAGAAAATTTCGAAAGGTTCGTGGGTCATGGCGGTTCATGTCATCGACGACGAGTTGTGGAAGTCGGTCAAGTCCGGAGATTACTCCGGGTTCTCCATCGGAGGAACGGGTGCCAGAACGAAAATCGAAGAGGCGACGATATAGCCTGAGAGACCTCGAAGTATTCGAAGTTAGCCTAGTTACAAGACCAGCCAACGGTCGGCCTTTTTATTTAACCAAGGCCGACGATAAGGATCAAAAAATGTCAGACGATAAGATTTTAGCGGTGCTCGAAACGCCCGCGGAAAATGAAGAAAAACTAATCGATCAAATCTCGAAGATGGAACACGAAATGAGCGAGGATGCCGTCCGAGCCGTTCGGGCCGCTCTTCGTCTTCTCGACGCCTTTAAGGATGAAGTCCCGAGCGACACCATCCGAGGTCTCGCCGCCGCGGCGGGCATGGAGATGGAAGAAGAGAAGATGGAGGAAGAGAAGGGGATGCATAGCGACGACGAAGAGAAGGGCATGCATTACGAGAAGTCGGACGACCCGACGGCCCTCCTCAAGTCCGCCGATCTTCCGGTCGAGATGCGACCGATTATCGAAGCGCTCGCCAAGTCTCATGCCGAGGCTAACGATCGCGTCGGAGAACTTGAGCGAGTTCTTAAGAGCGAACGAGATCAGCGTCTCGTCGCCGAAGAAACCGAGCGAGTTCAAAAATCCTTCGGTCACGTTCCCGGCGTCGATGCTGAAAAGCTCGCCGGCGTAATGATCGAACTCCGTAAGTCGAGCCCGGAAAGCCTAAGCTCGATCGAGGAAATTTTAGCGGCGACCGAGCGAGCGCTCGTCGCCAAGTCGCAAGGCGCGTTCGAAGAGACCGGCCGAGATGTTTCGCCGACTCCCGGAGCGGCGACGACGTGGGGTCGTATCGACGCGAAGGCGGCCGAGTTAGTTAAGAAAGGCGAGAGCGCAACCAAGGCTCAAGCCATCGATCATATTCTCACGGTAGAGCCCGAATTATATCAGGCCTACCTCGAAGAAAAATAAAAGAAGGGAGCCACAAAGATGGCTATCAATTACGACGGCGGAGCGATCAAATCGACTCTCCTTTCTGAGAGCGACCTTAGCTCGTCTCAGTACACTTTTGTTATCCAAGGCACGGCGGACTTGTCCTGTAAGTCTCCCGTTAATGCCGACTCCGAACCGATCGGTGTCGTTACGAATAAGCCCTCGGCTAATCAAGCGGCAGCGGTCGTCCATGCCGGCGTGACTCAGGTCAAGCTCGGCGGAACGGTGACTCGGGGCGACCTCCTCAAGCTCGCCAACGATACGACCGGTCGAGTCATTACAGCGGCGGCCGGTTCCGGTAATACGTTCACCACCGTTGGTCGCGCTCTCCAAAGCGGAGCGGCGAATAACATTATTACAGCGCTAGTCGGTTGTCTCAACGCCGGCAACCACGAAGCGTAAGGAGGATTTAGAAAATGCCTAATCCTACAGCATCCGACGTTCACGTTAACGCGGCCCTAACCAATATCTCGATCGCGTACATGCAAGGCGCGGATCACTTCATCGCCGATAAGGTCTTTCCGGTCGTTCCGGTCTCGAAGCAATCCGACCGTTATTTCGTGTACAACAAAGGCGACTTCTTCCGCTCGGAAGCTCAAGTTCGAGCCCCGGGTACTTCAAGCGCCGGTGCCGGTTATGGGATCGACAACACGCCGAGCTATTTCGCCGACGTGTATGCCGTCCATAAAGATATCGACGACCAAATCCGGGCGAATAGCGATGCCGCTATTAATCCCGACCGGGACGCGACTCAATACATCACTCAGCAGCTAATGCTCAAGCGAGACAAGGTATGGGCCGCGAACTTCTTCACGACTGGCGTTTGGACCGGTTCGAGCACGGGGACCGACCTCGCCGCGGCCGATCTCCTCAACGGAGCGTGGAGCGGAGCCGGTTCGACTCCGATCGAAGATATCGACAAACAGGCCGACGCCATTCTGAAGAACACGGGCTATCGTCCTAATTGTCTCGTCGTCGGCACGGACGTTCATCGCGTCCTTAAGAATCACCCCGACGTTCTCGATCGCATCCGCTATACCCAAGAGGGGATTGTGACCGAGCAATTGTTAGCGAGTCTCCTCGGCGTCGAGAAGTATCTCGTTGCCCGGGCGACCGAGAACACCGCGGCTGCCGGCGCTACGGACTCGTTCGGCTTTGTCGCCGACGCTCAAGATGCGCTTTTGACTTACTCGGCACCTTCTCCGGGTCTTATGACTCCGAGCGCCGGTTATCTCATGGCATGGAATGGTTACCTCGGGGCCGGTCCTCAAGGGAACCGAATCAAGCGCTTTCGTATGGAACACCTCGCCTCGGATCGAGTCGAAGGCGAACTGTCGTTCGCGGCCGAGCTAGTCAGCGCAAGTCTCGGCGCGTTCTTCAACGAATGCGTGGCCTAATGAAGAAGCTCCCGCTTCTCGCCGTCCGGAGAATCCGAACGGGATCGGGTGCCGTGGTTTTACCCGGCAACCCGATTCCGGGTTCTTCGGAGTGGTCGGTCGAGGTTCGGAAGCGCCGAATTAAAACCGGGTTCGCTATCGAGCAACCCGATAACAAAAAACCAAAGGCCAAGTCTCGGAAGGACTCCAAGACAAAAGCCGAGACGAAGGAATAGAACATGGCTGGTTATCGCGGCCGGAGTTTTCCCGGTACTCTAAACGTAGCAGGCGTCGGCGGGCTCAAGCTCGCCGGGTCTCCCGTCACTTCGACGGCTGCTGAAATTAATTTGCTCGACGCCGACAATACGGAACCGGCCGACGGAGCATGGGCTGCTCTAACCCGGTGGGCGAAAGTCGAATATGATTTCGCTACCGACGGCGGAGCCGTCGACGCCGGCGGGATCAATCTCGGCGTTACGATTCCGAATAACGCCATCGTCCTTTCGGGCATCGTCGAGAAGTTGACGGGGTTCGCATCGAGCGGATCGGCCACGGTCGCTTTGAAGATCGAGGGAGCAAACGATGTCATCACGGCGACCGCTTTTGACAACGCACAGTTCACCGCGAACATAGCGCCGGCGGCCGCTTTGGCGAGCACCCAATTTAAGACGACGGACGCCCGAGCGGTTACTTTGACGATCGCCGGAGCGGCTCTAACCGCCGGCAAATATAACTTCCATATTGAGTACTTGATCGGCGAGTAATCCGCCGGTTTTGGGCACGATGGGGAGCAAAAAATAAGGCTCGTAAGTCGTTGAAAAGACAACACTTTCGATTGCTTATTTTCTGAGGGTACTCGGTAGGGCGAGAGCCGCATCGAGCACACAGGCGATTCTGAGGCCTCTCAGGGCATACTGACTTTGCGTTCAGTAAGTTTTGAGGGGCCGAGGAAATCGACGCTTTTTGAGGGGCAAAAATGGCGTGGACTTATGGAGCCGATCCGACAAATTCAGACCGCGATGCGGTCCGCTTATTGATCGGCGACACGGACACAAACGACCAACAATTACAGGATAGCGAAATCGAATATTTCCTCTCGGCTTACGGGTCGACAGGATCGGGTCGAGTCGCTCCCGCGGCGGTCGACGCGTGCGATGCCCTCGTCGCAAAATACGCGCGACAAGCCGACGTTACAAATCAGGGACTCTCGGTAAAGGCCGGCCAACGATACGAGCATTATCTCGCCCTAGCGAAACAACTCCGAGATCAGGCTTACACTTTATCGGAGGTCTTCCTTGGCGGAGAGACCTTTAGCGGAGCGGAGACTCTCGACGAAAACTCGAATCTAATCCCTCCGTCTTTCCGGATCGGGCAGGACGATTATCCTCCAAGGCGTCCGACGGATCCGGAATGGTTGAGGAACTAAAGTGGATCCTCAACTTAAGACGCTCCTCAAAGAAACGATTAACGTCGCGACGGCGAGCGGGAAGGACGCGGCCGGCGATCTCTCCTATAATGCTCCGGCCGCTCGGGCGGCTCGGGTCGTCAATGTTCGCGATACCGTCGAGAAGCGAGACGGGACGATGCTCGAAACGACGATCGCTATCATTACGGAAACGGCGATCTCGCTAACAGATCGGGTATGGCTACCCGGGGTCGATAGTTCTAACGCCACGCTTTCCCGTCGTCCTCAGTATATCGAGAAGGCCGTCGACGAGTTCGGCAATCTCGATTTCTATCGGACGAAATTATAATGTCTTCGAAGGTCTTCCCGCATGGCGACGATGGCGAAAAGAATCTTTCCGCTTTCGGGGTTCAGGTTCGAGAGATGGTAGCCTCCGCTATTTTCGCGGCGGGTCACGAACTAAAGAACCGAGCTATGCCGCTAACGCCAAAGGATACGGGAGCGCTTAGGCGTTCGCTTAACGTATCGGTTCCCGAGCCGAGAGGCGGAACGATTACGGTTACAGTCGGGGCCGATGGCCGGTCGGCTCCTTACGCGCTCGCCGTACATGAAATGACCGGGGCGACCTTCCGAGAGCCCGGGACCGGGGCGAAATATCTCGAGCGTCCTTTCAATCAAATGCAAGGCGAGATCGTCCAACAAATCTCTATGCAAATTCATGAGATGATTAAAAAGAACTTCATCGACAAACCCCGGAGCGGGTCATGACTCC
>FUFK010045844.1_pt1 | contig 17808 bp, 18 predicted proteins | sample 1021851 | NCBI WGS metagenome assembly FUFK01 (sample SAMEA51879418, study PRJEB19060) | metagenome | reverse complement strand
GATAATACAAAATATCATAACTTCTTTAATGGTAGTGAAATAGATAGAGTTCATTTAGTTGCCACAATGTTAAGGCCGTTTTATACGTAATGAGAGACAAATTAATTTTAATACTTACAATAGTTAATTCATTAGCAATATTGTTTCTATGTTATTATGCATATAGTCAAATAGATTCACAATTGCATATGTGGGATATGTTTCAAGATTTTGAAAGATTACTTATAGAAATATTAACAGGTAGAATGGAAACAAAAGACGTATGATTAAGTTATCAGATAACGCATATAAAAGACTTAATGAATTAAGAAACAAAGCAAACAAAAAGTTTGTACGTTTAGATGTTAAGGGTGGTGGTTGTGCAGGTTTTAATTATGAATGGTCTTATGCAGACGAAGAACAACGTACAGACGCCGTGATTGATGATGTATTAGTTGTAAGTAGAGATTATGAATTATATCTTATGGGTTTAGAATTAGATTATAGTTATGATGATTTTGAATCTATGTTTAAATTTAATAATCCAAAAGCTACAAGTTCGTGTGGCTGTGGCACTAGTTTTGCGATATAAATAGTAGTATGACAACTTACACACCACAATCAATTAAAACGTTCTATGGACCAAGATTAAGAAAAGCGGTCAATAATGAAACGCAAAAGATTCAATCTTCTTTTACATCCGTTGATACAGATAAATTAAGCACGTCTGATTTTGGTACACATTTTCAAAATCATTCAGCAGTAGGTTTTGACTCACACATTAAACCAACAAGTGCGGCTGTAGATTTAGGAACATCAACAAGTAATTGGCGACANATCTATGCTAGTGGTACAATACACGTAGGCAGTAAATCTTTTGGTGAAGTAGGTAATGCTATTGATACAGGCACAGATAATTTCGCAACAACAGATTTAACGGTTAGAGGTAATTTAAATGTACAAGGTTCTACGGTAACCGTAGATACAGCATTAGTACAATTACAAAATGGTTTTGTATTTGAAGGTTCTACACCAGATGATTACGAAACTACAATGACTGCCACAAATCCTACACAGGATAATACAATAACAATACCAAATGAATCAGGTAATATTGTATTAACAGAATCANCAGGCGCAGTACAAACAAATACAATTGCTAATAGTGCAGTTACCAATGATAAGATTGCAGATACATCAATAAGAGCTGCAAAATTAAATTTAGGTTCAGATACGGTTTCTGTTAATACACTTTCAGCAACAAACGTAAACGCAACAGATTTTACAGGTAATATTACAGGTGTTGTACAAACAGCAGCACAACCAAATATAACTTCATTAGGAACATTAACAGCATTAAACGTAGATAACTTAACTTTTGATGGCAATACTATTGGTTCATCATCTACAAACATTGCTTTTTCAAAACCTTTAAATGTTTCAGGTGCTATTACTTGTACTACATTAACACAAACAAATGCTTCAGGTTCTTTATCAGACGATAAAGGTGAAATTAGAAGTGTACCAGGAAATACACAAACAACTGCCTATACTTTAGTGTTAACAGACCACGGTAAACATATTAATACAAATGCTCAAGTTACCGTGCCTGCTAATGTATTTTCTGCTGGTCATTCAATTACAATCGCAAACACATCAAACGCTGGTATTAACCTTATTCAAGGTTCAGGACTAACTTTAAGAAATGCAGGTCAAACTACTACTGGTGACAGAGTAATAAACAATTATGGTTTAGTTACCGTATTTTTTACATCTGCTACTGAAGCTTACGCTAGTGGTTCAGGACTTGCATAATGACTCATTATAATTTATTAGCAGCTAGAGGAGGTTTTGCCCCAATTCAGGCCTCTGGTGGAACAGAATCAACTTTTGAATACAACTCAACTTGGAAAGCACATTCATTTACATACACAGGTAGCGAACAAACTTTAACAATTTCTAATCCAGGATCCGAAGGCAAATTAAGTATTATTTGTATTGGTGCTGGAGGTGGAAGAGGTGGTCAATCTGGTAATAACGGAGGCGGTGGCGGCTACGTTAGAAAAATGGATATTAATATTAGACCTTATTCATCATTAAGAGTATCAGTAGGTGGTGGAGGAGGAAATGGTCACGGCTGTTGTGGGTCGTGTGGAGCCGGAGGTGGCGGTGGTGCCGGAATTATAGGTTCTGGTGGTCGTGCTTGGTCTTCGGGTCCTGGTGGATGCTCTGCCGGAGGAGGCGGAGGCGGAGGAGGTTCCTTCGTGATTGACGATTCAGGAAATACAAACACAACAAATATTCTTGTTGCTGCCGGAGGGGGAGGCGGCGGAGGAGGACGAGAAGGTTGTGGAGGTGCCGGCCGAGGAGGTTCGGGTGGCGGAAATGGTGAAAATGGTGGTAATGCAAGTTCTTCAGGTGGCGCTGCTGGCGGACAAGGTGATGGTAATTATAATGGTAGTTCAGGAGGAAATCCTGGTGGTGACCGTTCCGGAGGAGGCGGAGGCGGCGGAGGTTTTGCCGGCGGAAATCGTGCTTCTAACGGAGGTGGTGATTGCTCTGGAAAAGGTGGAGGCGGAGGCGGTAAAGGTTATCCGTCAGACGCTGAACAATTTAAAACAAATAATAGTACAAGTTCAGGAAGTGATGATGACGCTGTACTTGCAACATTAAAAGATGGTGGTTATGGTAACGCAAATGGAACAGGTGGTAAAGTAGTTATATTTTATATGATTGCACCGTAAGGAAAAATATGGCAGTATTAAAAGTAAAATTTGACACAACATCAAGAGAGTGGGAAGTATCTGATTTAGAACACGGTACTTTTCGTGATGAAGAGTGCGATTTAAACTTTGATGATTTATATATTCATTGGGGTTTTAAAAATGGTACAGCAAATAGTATTGTATTTGATAGACTAACTTTTGGTTGTACAATTACAAAAGATGGTGTTGAAGTTGCAAACATAACTAGGCCGTCCTCGCCTAGAGGTTCTTATATAAGAACAGATTCAGAATTTATGGAAGTTGACCACATTGATACAGAAGCTGGTTCAACATATAATTTAAATATTTGGGTTGATGAACAAGGTATTAGAAATGAAAAAACTTTAGAAGTTTCAATACCAAGTTATCCTGATTATGCTTTAGAATATTCTAATACTCATCCGGAACAACCTGACTATGATTTGTTTATAAGTCAGGAAGATGAAAGTTAATACATTAAATCCTTTTTTAGAACAGAAAGAAGCACAAGCAAGATTTAACATTTGTGCTAAATGTGATAGATTCAACAAGACTACTTTTATATGTAAAGAGTGTTGGTGTTTTATGAAAGTAAAATGTAAGTTAAAAAAATCAAAATGTCCGATAGGTAAGTGGTAGTTGGCCTGCTCGGTAGGACTCGAACCTACGACCCACAGATTAGAAATCTGTTGCTCTATCCATCTGAGCTACGAGCAGTTTTCAACTATCTATGATAAACTGAAAATGTATCAGCGCCGTGCATATGGCAAAAAGATTGAGGTCTTGAATAATTAGATTTTGATTTACCTCTATATCTATATCTTACTCTTTTTGCTCTTCTTGAAGCAGATACTTCTTTGAAATATTTTAAATATTTTATTGGTATGTTAGACGCAATACAAGTACCATTATAACTTGATGGTACTAAATGTTTGAGTAAGAGCGGGTTTACTACCCGCTCAAACACTTTTCTACGTCTATCTCTAGGTGTTTTATACATAGTGTTATCCTATTTTAAATATAATGGACCAGTCCATTGAATTAAATAATTACCAGAAAGTACATTACCTCTAGCAGAATTTAAAGCAGGCGCATTGTAACCAGCGGCTTTCAATATATCACCTTTTTTAAAATGTTTAAAGTCTTCTTTTGCGATAAAACAAAAAACACCAGTATCTTGTACAATCTTAATGTACTTTTTACCAGGCATAACTTTTGTTTTGTTATCCCAATTATCAACTTGTTCTTTTGCATAACCAGTTAACTCTTTACCACCAAGAGTTGACCATTTTTCATAGTCTAATTTAGCACCAGCCATTAGGTTTTTAATTCCTTCGTCTAGTGTTTTTGCTGTTTTTTCTACTTTTATCATAGCGTTCTCCCTATTAGTTATTGAGTTTTTATCATTAAAAATCCACCTGACAACATCAATGCCATACCGCCTAAAGCGTACATAAACATTTCAATTAGTGAATTTGCATTTTCTACACATTTACCATCACAATCGCCAGCAGAACCAGCCATCATAGCAATACCTAGAAATATCAAGGTTGCAGAAATTATAGTTTTTATCATAGTGTTTACTCTCTCTTTCTTTATTGGGTTAATTCAGGAAGAACAATAATAGATTCTAGTTTAAAATCTTTATTATCTTTCATATATTTGTTTAACTCAGCGTGAGTTATAGATTGGTCTTTTTTAAATAAAGATAATGCAGGTTCAATAACGGTGTATGAATCAGCAATTACAAAATCTTTATTATAAAATAGTGTTAATTCTTGAACGTAGTCAGTTTTCATAGTGTTTGTGTCCTTTCTCATTTTACTTGTCCATCCTATCACGCCTAAATATAGAAAGCAAGCGAAAAATGGCGAAAAAAAGCGTTATATTTCAACGATTTTTGACTTTTTTTGTTCTGGTTACGTTCTTTTTGTGCGTTTCCTGTTCAAAAATACAAGAAAATTGCGATTCTTTTAGTTATGAGAGCGAATCAGCGCTAAAAATGTTGAAAAATGAGAAAATTTACGCTCATTTTCGTTGCATATTTTAACAATTTTAAAAAAAGTGAGTAAAAAATGGCAAAAATGAGAATTTTTAAGTTTTGGAATGAAAAAGGCGATGAAAAAGAAAAAGAAGCAATGAGTTTGAAGAAGGCAACAATGTCTGTACAAGGCGATTTTAAAGAATCAACCATTGCAGTTGAATATATCAGTAAAAAAGGCAAAAAAATGTGCCACAATATCAATATACCAATAGGTAGAAAAATTAGAGAAGCTGCAATTTTAGAAAAAAAGAGATTGGCAATAAAAGCAGCTAGAGAAGCAAAAGAAAAAAGTAGATATGCCGCTAATAGTTAGAAAAGGTGATGATTTATCAACTGGTCACGCTTGCGTAGGAATTACACAATTAGATACACCTGGTCAAAGTACGGTTTTTGTAAAAGGCATATTAGCTGCAAGAATAGGCGACCCTACCGTTTCACATCCTAATCCACCAGTACCAATATGTCCTAATCACGTAGCAACCGTAAATGCAGGTTCGCCAAACGTTTATGTTGCAGGAATTAAAGTAGGTAGAATTGGTGATAGCGCAGACGCAGGCAGTATGGTAGACGCAAAGAATAATACCAATGTTTACGCAAACGGCTAAGTAAAAGTATATAAATATTACCGTTATGGCACAATACGACTCAGCACTAGTAAGTAAATCTAAGCGTAATTCAAGAAAGTTTAGTGATATAGATTTAAACTTTACAAGAAATACAATTACAAGTGATATTATAAAAGTAGAAGATGTAATTGCTGTAAAAAGGTCAGTAAAAAATTTAGTTCAAACTAATTTTTATGAAAGACCATTTCAACCAGAATTAGGTTGTGGTGTAAGAGAATTATTATTTGAAAATTTTACACCTATGACAAAAATATTTTTAGAAAAAAAGATACAAGAAGTTTTACTTAATTATGAACCAAGAATAGATTTACAAAGTGTTAAAGTTGATGATGACCAAGATAATAACAGGTTAGTGGTTGATATTTATTTTTATGTTGTAGGTTCGCCAGGACCACAAACGGTTACCACATTTTTACAAAGGCTAAGATAATATGGCAAATAGCAAATTAGTAGTTTCAGATTTAGATTTTTCAGATATTAAAGATAATCTCAAAAAGTTTTTACAAAGTCAATCACAATTTCAAGATTATGATTTTGAAGGTTCTGGTCTTTCAATCTTATTAGATATACTTTCATACAATACTCACTATATGGCATATCTAGCAAATATGTCAACAAACGAATTATACCTAGATAGTGCCGATATTAGAAACAATATTGTATCACTAGCAAAAATGTTAGGTTATACACCTAACTCACCAAGAGCACCTAAAGCTTCAATCAATGTTGTTGTAAATGACGGAACAGGAACATCAATTACAATGGCAAAAGGTACCGTTTTTACTACTACATTAAACGATACAACTTATCAATATATTAATAACGAAGATATAACTACAACACCTGTTGATGGTGTTTTTACTTTTTCTAATGTAACCTTATATGAAGGTACTTTAGTTAAATTTAAATATACGGTTGATGAAACAGACGTTGACCAAAAATTTATTATACCAAGTTCTAACGCAGATACATCAACTTTAAAAGTTATAGTGCAAAACTCAGCAAGTGATACATCTTCTAACACTTATACATTGTCAAGTGGTTTTTCAGGTGTAGGTTCTGATAGTAAAGTTTATTTCATACAAGAAAGCACAGACGGTAAATTTGAAGTATATTTTGGTGATGGTGTTACCGGTAAAAAATTAGAAAATGGCAATGTAGTAATTTTAGAATATATTGTAACCAATAAAACATCTTCTAACGGTGCTAAAACTTTTGCTTTACAAGGAAGTGTCGGTGGTTTTACAAATGTTTCTATAACTACTAATTCAGTATCGCAAGGTGGTGCTGATAGTGAAGATAATGAATCAGTTAAATTTAATGCGCCTTTAAATTTTGCGGCTCAAGATAGAGCGGTAACAACAACTGATTATGAAACACTAGTAAAAGGAATTTATCCTAATGCATTATCAGTAAGTGCTTGGGGTGGTGAAGATGATGAAACGCCAAGATATGGTATTGTTAAGATTGCAATTAAGGCAGGTTCAGGTGCAACACTAACTGACCAAACTAAATTAGATATAGTAAATGGTTTGAAAAAATTTAATGTTGCTTCTGTTAAACCAGAAATTGTTGACCCGGAAACAACTTCAATAGTATTAACTTCTAATGTTAAGTATGACGCCAAGTCAACAACTAAATCTAAAGATACTTTAAAATCAGATGTTATAAAAACAATTACAGATTACAATACAGGTACATTACAAAAATTTGATAGTGTATTCAGACATTCAAAAATTACAGGTTTAATTGATGATACAGACAATAGTATTTTATCAAATATAACTACTTTAAAAATGAGAAAGAGTTTTACACCTACACTTAACTCTGCTACAAAATACGATATCTATTATAGAAATGCATTATATAATCCACATTCAGGTCATAACTCTGCTTCTGGTGGTATTTTAAGTTCAACAGGTTTTAAAGTTGAAAATGATAATAACGAAATGTTTTTAGATGATGACGGACAAGGTAATGTAAGAAGATATTACCTAGTTTCTGGTGTTAAAACTTATGCAAATGAAACGCAAGGTACAATTAATTATACAACAGGTCAGGTAACATTAAATTTAATTAATATTGCTTCTATATCAAATATTAGAGGCGCTGCTTCAACGGTCATAGAAATTACGGTACAACCATCTTCAAATGATGTTGTTCCTGTCAGAGACCAAATTGTAGAGATTGATGTTGCAAACTCAATAATTACCGTAGAAGAGGATACCTTTGTTGGTGGTTCTGCTGAGGCAGGTGTAGGTTATACAACATCAACAAGTTATTAATGACAAATGGCAAAGTTTAATGAAAAAATATCAGCAATTATTAACAGCCAAGTTCCTGAATTTGTAGTTGCTGACCATCCAAAATTTGCCGAGTTTCTTAAAGTTTATTATCAGTTATTAGAATCAGCAGAATTAAAAGTAAAAGATGTACAAAACACCGTTGGTGTTTTGATTGAAACTGAAACTGGTCAAGAAAACAATTTAGTATTTAACGCAACAAGAATAGGTAGTGCTATTACACCTATTGATGAAGGCGATAAAATATTATTAGAAGAAACTGGTTATGGTAAATTTATAGTTGGCGAAACTATAAAAGGTAAAACTTCAGGTGCAGAGGCAAAAGTATTAGCCGAAGATTTAACAAATGGTAGATTGTTTATATCTGCTCAAGATAAATTTATTACAAATGAAATAGTAGATGGTTTAGAATCTTTAGCGTCTGCTACTATTACTAATTACAGACCTCAACCTGTACAAAATATATCAGACCTTGTTAACTTCAGAGACCCCGATAAAGCAATTGAATCATTTTTAAATAATTTTAGAAATGAATTTTTAGCAACACTACCTGAAGTATTAGATAGTGAAGTTAATAAAAGAAACTTAATTAAAAATATTAAATCATTATATAAGGCAAAAGGTACGGCTGCAGGTCACGAATTATTTTTTAGATTATTATTTAATGAAAGTTCAGAAACAATATACCCTAGAGAAAATTTATTAAAAGCTTCTGATGGTCAATTTGACTCTTTAAAAATTTTAAGAATTCTTGAAAGAGTTGGTAATACAGAGGGACTAATTGGTAGAACAATTACAGGTAAAGATTCAAGAGCAACTGCTATTATTGAAAACTTATCACGTTTTCAAATAGGTGATTCAACGGTTACTGAATTAATTTTAAATCAAGATAGTATTGTTGGTGCTTTTCAAATAGGTGAAGAAGTATCAGGAACAATTAGTGATACAGATGACTATTTTATTAAGGCAGATATAACAGGTATTCCAGGTACAAAAACAATTACTAATGCAGGTTCACTTTATAAAATAGATGACAACGTAAAAGTTACCGCTGGTGGTGTTGGTGCATTATTTCAAATTTCAGATATTGGCGCAGGCAAAATTGATGAATTAGTTTTAGATGACGCAGGTTCTAATTATAATATTGGTGATACTATTAATTTTGATAACACAGGTACTTTTGGTTCAAATGCTGCCGGTTTTGTAAGAGTAGTAAATGGTGGTATTGCTAACGAAGATAATTCAGGCGATAACGTTGTATTAGAGGAAGAAACTGAAAGTGGCGATATTTATTCAGGTAACAAAATAGTTCAAGAAGCTGCCACAGGTTCAGGAGATATTACAGATTTATTTTTATCAAATACTGGTAATGGTTATAAAAGTTTACCAACAACAACTATTGTAAGTTCAAGTGGTAGTGGTGGTAAAGTTGTTGCATATGGTGATAACGTAGGAAAAATTAATTCATTAAAAACGGTAGAACACGGTAAAGGTTATGAGACAGCACCATCACCAACTTTAACTTTTATTAAAAACTTTTTAGTAATTGATATAACAGGTGCATTTATATCAGGTAATACTTTTACTACTTCAGGTGGTGCTTCAGGTAAAATTTTAAGTTTAGATACTAATACAAGTGTTTTAAAATTAGATGAAGTTACCGGCACTATTAATATAAATGATACTATAACATCACAAACAGGTGGTACTGCTAAAATTAAAAAACACAATTTAGCAACTGCTACCGTAAACGTTGTACCTATAACAGATACAGATGGTGAATTTATTAATGAAGTAGGTAAACTTTCAGAAAGCACAATGAAAATACAAGATAGTTTATACTATCAAGATTTTTCATATGTAATTAAAGTAGGTCAATCTATTAATGCTTGGCGAGATAGTTTTAAAAAAACTATGCATACTTCAGGTTTTTATTTTACAGGACAAGTTAACGTTGCAACTCAATTAGATTTAAGTTTGAAATCGCCTGTTATTGGTTCAGTTTCAGGTGTTGCTGATAGTCCATTTATGAGATTAATTAATACTCTATTCTCTACAATATTTGGTAGAAGATTAGGAACAACAACTGACGGAACAAGTAAGAGAACAAATGCTTTAATAAGTGGTGCTATTGATAGTGACCCATTAACACACGAACATTTTAGTGATAATCAAAGAGACGTAACCTTAACAAGGGCACCTCTTGAAATTGACTATTTAAGTAGAGTTAGAAGACAAATACCTGATTCAACTCAATCACATAACGTTAGACAAGGACACGCTTACGCAGGACCAAGATATGCATTTTTAGACAAGAATATACAAACTATATTTGATGGCGCTGGTTTTACATTTCAGACTTTTCACGATATAAAAATCATAGGTACTAGAACAGGACTAGATGGTCAACCAGCAATATTCATTGCTACATCACATCCAGATGGTAGAAATCTAAAGACTAATTTTACAATACCTGCTACGATTGCAACTAACAAAAACGACTTTTCTAACACAATTACCAACTTCAGCCAAACAACTGCTACGTTTGATGATACAACACCATAGGAATGATTATAAATAGTAGAGAGATTTAAAATATGCCAAAGAGTACAATAAATTTAGGAAGTTCACCAAATGACGGAACAGGTTCAAACCTACGTACTGGTGGTACTATAATTAATAATAACTTTAACGAGATATATTCTAATTTTGGTGATGGTTCTAATTTAAAACCATACATTGACTTTGCAGATGACTCGTCAACGGTTTTAAGAACAAACATAGGTAATCCTATAACGGTTACTGGTGGTCTTGGTATTCAAACTTCAATTACTTCAGGTAAATTACAAATTGCAGTAGATAACTCGGTACTAACTGCTAACGCAACTGCTACACTTACAAATAAAACTATTAGTTTAAGTAATAATACCGTTTCAGGCACATTAACAGAATTCAATAATGCATTAAGTGGCACAGACTTTGCTACAACAGACCAATCTCAAACAATTACAAACAAAACAATAAGTGGTGCATTAAACACATTTTCAGCAATACCAAATACTGGTCTTGCTAATTCAGGTATTACAATTAGAGATAACACTTCAACAACAGATGTTGTAAATTTAGGAGAAACATTATCTATTTTAGGTACAGGTTCAGTATCAAGTTCGGTTACAGGTAATACGGTAACTTTAAACGTATCAAACTTAACAAACTCTGACTTATCAGGTAGTGCAGGTATCACTAATGCAAACTTAGCTAATTCTTCAATAACAATTGGTAATGCTTCTGTAAATTTAGGAGATACTTTAACAAGTGCAGGTAATTTTAATTTAACAGGTTCATCTTCAATTTCTGGTACAGGTACTATTGACCAAACTGGTTCAGGTTCTAAAGTTAGATTTAACTTTGCTAACGTACCTAGTTTCCCTAGTTATTCAACATATTCAGGTTCTATTGCAATTGATGAAACAAATGAAATAATGAAGTTTGCTTCGCCTAGTGCTTGGATTGAAGTATTATCAGAAAACTCTGTACTAGATAAAATTTCAAACGTATTTCAAACTGGTGTACAAAATGGTTACGTACTAAAATGGAATTCAGGTACTGCTCGTTGGGAAGCAAATGCAGAATCAGCTGGTGGAATAACGGTACAAGAAGAAGGTTCTTCTTTATCATCAAGTGCTACAACATTAAACTTTGTAGGTTCTGCTGTGACCGCTACAGGTACAGGCGCAACAAAAACTATTACAATAACTGGTGGTTCAAGTGCATTAAACGATATTACAGATGTTACCGTTTCATCGCCTGTTGCTGGTGATAGTTTAGTTTATGATGGTTCTGGTTGGGTACAAGCACAAACACCAGTATCACAATTATTGGTAACTAATAATAGTTCAAGTGCTTACAGATTTACAGGTGCAGGTTTCCCTTCAACTTCAGGTGATAATCCTGATTTACATTTAAAAAAAGGTCAAACTTATTACTTTATTAACAACTCTGGTGGTTCACACCCATTCAGAATACAATCAACAACCGGTACAGGTGGTACAGCGTATAATACAGGAGTTACCAATAATGGTGCTTCTTCAGGTGCAATAATATTTCACGTTTCAATGGATAGTCCAGCAACTCTTTATTATCAATGTACATCACACGGTGCAATGGTAGGAAACATTAACATAACATAGTGAGAAGTCTTATAAATATTGATTAAGGAAGAAAAAATATGCCAGCAATTATAACAAACAAGTTTAGAATACACAACTCTGAGCAGTTTAAAGAGTCTTTTTCTGAAGCTTCAGGAAACACATATTATCTAGGTATTGGTAGAGCAATGCCATTTAATACTGCTACAAGAGGAGATGGTAGAACAGACAATCAAGGTACAGATGTTTTACCAATTACACCAGCAGATAATTTAAATGCAGAATCATTTACTTATGATGATTTACTTGCAGTTAAAAAAGTGGCGGCTACAGACACAGCTTTTGTAGCACCAAGAAGAAACTGGCAAACTGGTACTACTTACGATATTTACAGACACGACTATGGTGAAAGAATTACTGGCACAACTACTCAAACATCAGCTAATAGTGGTGTATTTAATTTATTTGACGCAAACTTTTATGTATTAAACTCAGCAAGAAACGTTTACAAATGTTTAGATAATAATAACAATAGTGCTTCAACGGTAGAACCTACTGGTACAGACACAATTGTATTATCAACTGCTGATGGTTACAAATGGAAATATATGTACACAATGTCTGCTTCTGAACAATCTAACTTTTTATCTACTGACTTTATGGCAGTTTCAACAAATAGTTCAGTATCTTCAAATGCTGTAGATGGTTCAATTGATATTGTAAAAATTAAAACTGCTGGTTCAGGTGGTACAGATGGTACACACACAAACATTCCAATTAGAGGTGATGGTACTGGTGGTGTTGTATCGGTAACGGTAACTTCAGGTGCAGTAACCTCGGTAGCGGTTACAACAGCAGGTTCAGGTTATACTTTTGCAACAATCAGTAATGACCAAATAGTGGCTGCTGGTGCAACAAATCTTGTTGGTGCAGAATTAGATGTAATTATTCCACCAAAAGGCGGACACGGATTTAATGCAGTACAAGAATTAGGTGCTTTCTTTGTAATGACTAATACAAGTTTAGAAGGAACAGAATCAGCAAACTCTGGTGACGTTTCAGTTGCTAATGACTTTAGAAAAGTATGTTTAATTAGAGACCCTAAATCAGGTGGTTCGGCTGCTTCAGCAAATACATTAAGAGCTACAACAGCAATTAAATTAACAGGTGTTTCAGGTTCTTTTAGTGTAGATGAAAAAATTACTCAATCATCAACAGGTGCAGTAGGAAAAGTTATTGAATTTGATTCTACAAATGCCATAATTTATTTTGTACAAAGCAGACACTCAAACGAGGGTATTGACGCAAACGGAAATCAAGTTGCCTTTTCAGGTTCAGGACAAATTTCTGGCGAAGGTGGTACACCAGCAACAGCAACACCTGATACAAGTCATAGTGCAACAACAAATAACGTAGTATTCAATTCAGGATATTCTGTGCCAGAAATAGACCACGATTCAGGTGATGTTTTATATGTAGAAAACAGAGCACCAATAACAAGAGCGGCAGACCAGACAGAGAATATCAAGTTGATTATAGAATTTTAAGGGGATAACAGACTATGCCAAGTCCAACTGATTTTAACCTCTCTCCTTATTTTGATGATTTTTCAGAAGCGAAGAATTTTCATAGAATATTATTTAGACCAGCGTTTGCTGTTCAGGCGAGAGAGTTAACACAATCACAATCAATTTTACAAAACCAAATTGAAAGATTTGGTGACCATATGTTCAAACAAGGAGCAATGGTTATTCCTGGTCAAGTATCTATTGATACTGAATACTCTTCAATAAAATTAACTTCAAAGTCAGCAAGTTCAATTAACGATTATAATAATACAATTATAACAGGTGGCACTTCAGGTGTAACCGCTGAAGTTATAGGTGTTTCAGCAACAGACGGTACAGACCCCGATACTTTATTTGTTAAGTATAATAAATCTGGTACTGATAATGCAAAAAATGTATTTGACGCTGGCGAAACTTTAACTTCCGATGGTACAGGTAATCCTACAGCCGTAGTTGCTACAACACATATTGGTTCAGCGGCAGGAGTAAAAAAAGGTGTTTATTATATTAATGGATTTTTTGTTCAAATAGATGACTCAACTTTAATATTAGACAAATATACAAATACACCATCATACAGAATAGGTTTAAAAGTATCAGAATCATTTATTACTCCTAATGATGATAATGATTTAAATGATAACGCTCAAGGCGTATCAAATACAAATGCTCCTGGCGCTCACAGATTTAAAATTTCATTAGCATTAACTAAAAAAACACTATCAGCTACAGATGATAATAACTTTTTTGAAATAGCAAGAGTTGAAAACGGTATTATTAAATCTTTTGTTAGAAGTACAGAGTATGCTGTATTAGAAGAAACATTAGCAAGAAGAACGTTTGATGAATCAGGCGATTATGTATTAACAAATCCTGATTTTGATGTAAGAGAACATTTAGCAACAGGTGATAACAGAGGTATTTTTGCAGCTGCTGATGGTGGTAGTGCAACTAAATTAGCAATAGGTGTTTCACCATTTAAAGCATATGTAAATGGTTATGAATCAGAAAAATTAGGAACAACATTTATTGATGTAGATAAGGCAAGAGATTTTGATACTGCTAATAATATTAAAACAAGATTTATATTAGATAATTATTTTAATGTTAATAATGTTTACGGAACACCAGATGTAGGATTTGTTTCTGGTGATGTTGAGGCATTTAAAACAATTAATTTATATAACGTACAAACAAGTGTTAGAGGTACTGAAATACCCGCTTTAAATTCTGGCATACCTCATATTGGTCGTGCTAAATCAAGAGGTTTCCAATATGTATCAGGCGCTGAAACAAATGATATATTTGCTACAACAGGTGTTTGGCGTCATTATATTTTTGATGTAGAATTATTTACTCATCTTCATATTACAACAGCAGTATCTTTTACAACAGGCGAAATAGTTGTAGGTTCTAATTCAGGTGCAACAGGTGTCGTACAAAGTGTTTCAGGTACATTTAATCAAGCAGCTCAAAGTATGAGTGCAGGTTCAGACGTTGTAGTTTTTGCAACAGACCACGGATTAGAAGATGGAATGCAAGTTACCTTATCAGGCGGTAATTTTGAAATAGATAGCACAACAGCTACTCAACCTGCCGTGTTTACGGTAAGAAATCATACTAACGATAGATTTGAATTGTTTAGTGCAGATGGTTTAACAAAACAAAATATTACTTCGGTAACTACACCTGCCACGGTTTCAAACGGTACGGTTGTTGTAAGTAATGTAAAAGGAAATTTTATAGAAGGTGAAACTTTAGTAGGTCAAACATCTAATAACTCAGCAACTATACAACAAGAAACAATTGGTTTTAAAGGTGTACAAAGTAAAGAAATAAATGAAGTTAAACAAATTGGTATGGCAGGCTCGCCAACTTATACTGCTGATACAGATTTAACTTCAACTTACGGCGATAATTTTGATTTACCAGGTAACGTATCAATAGCAAACAATGATGGTACTTTGAGAGGAAAAGGTACAAACTTTCAAACAGATTTAAAAATTGGTGACATTTTAACATTTACAAATGACGCTGGTGGCACAGAAAATGTTAGAATACAAAATATTACTTCACCTATTGAAGCTGAAGTAGAAATTAACGTAGGCGCTGCTAGTGTTACCACGGCTGCTGTTGTAACCAGAAAAAGAGCAAAATTACAAAATCCAGAAAACAACGTATTGTTATATAAATTACCTTACACAACGGTAAAAACATTAAAGACAACAACTAACTCTGGTCAAACAGATACAAACTTCCAAGTTAGAAGACAATTTACTGCCACATTATCATCAAACGGTGACGCAACAATATCAGCAGGTACAAATGAAACTTTTTCATCATTATCTAGTGGTGATTATTCTGTTTCAATTATGACAACTGGCTCAGGTAGCACAGGTCAAGTAGGTGATACATTAAGTTTAACAGGAAGTAACCACGAGGGAGATGTTATATTTGAATTAACAGGTTCTCCAGTAGGTAGAACATTAGACCTAGATTTTGGTGCTAATTTTGCAGGACATAAAATTAAAGTTTTAGCAACAATTAGTCGTTCAGTTGCAGGTTCAAAAACTAAATCATTAAACTCTAATCAAACAACAAACGTATCTAATCAATCAATTATTGAAAGTGGTGTTATACCAATAGGCAAGGCAGATATACAAAAAATTAATAGTGTTAAAATGTCAGGTGGTTTTGGTGCAGCTGCTACAAGTTCAGATACAGATATTACAAATAGATTTGATTTAGATGATGGTCAAAGAGATAACTTCTATGACATTGGTAGATTAAAATTAAAACCAGGTGCTATCAAACCAACTGGTCAATTATTAATTAATTTTGATTTCTTCTCTCACGGTTCAGGAGATTATTTTGATGTTGATTCTTATTCAGGTGTTATTAATTACGAAGATATTAAATCATATACATCTGATTCAACAGGTGAAACAGTACATCAATTTGCAAGAGCTGGGTTGGCTCAGTTCCCAGATACAAACATCACGGAACATATCTGGACGCTTGTTCGGAACAAAGCACATATAGATGCTATAGAGCGCAATTTAGAAAAGAACCCAGGTGTAGTATTATTTTCAGTTGTTAATAAAGAAGTCAGAGAAATGTTGGAAACTTTATGTAAAAGTCGAGGTATACCAAATTTGTCAATTTTGGACTCGGTTGTAGAACTTTTCACCGATGTTTTAGGTGTGGAACAAAGCTTAAGATCGGGAGCTCAACATAAACTAGACACCGCTTATTTTAAGCGCATGGCAGCAGTAGAATATGCTGTTGTTCACGATGATGGATTAAATATAGAAAGGTTGAATGATGCCGATATGTTGCTTGTTGGTGTTTCTAGGACCTCAAAAACTCCGACATCTATGTATTTGGGTCACAGGGGCTTCAAAGTAGCCAATTACGCTCTTGTTCCCGGCATACCATTTCCAATTGACAAATTACCAGAAAAAAATATTTTTATAGTTGGTTTAACCACTGATCCAAAAAGGCTAATGCAAGTTCGAAAAACACGTCTTCAGCATTTATCTAATTCAAGCAATCCAAATTATGCCGATCTAGAGATCATCACTAATGAAGTGAGAGATGCAAGAAAATTATTTAGTAAACATGGGTGGCCAGTCATAGATGTCTCCCGGCGATCAGTTGAAGAAATAGCAGCATCAATAATATATTTATATCGCCAGTGGCTGGACCAAAAAGATAATGTATAATCTTAAACATAAGGCTATAATTTTAGCATCGTCATCAAAATCAAGACAAACTTTGTTAAAAAACGCTAAAATTAATTTCGTGGTCAAAAGACCGTTTGTTGATGAAGAAACTATCAGAGATTCTGCCATAGCTGAAAAAACAACACTTCAAGAATGCGCCATATTGCTTGCTGAGATAAAAGGACGTCAAATAGCTCTATCAAATACAGAAGCTTTTGTTATAGCGAGTGACCAAATATTAGAGTCTAAGGGGATCGGTTTTTCAAAACCAAAAACACTAGAAAAAGCAAAAGAACAGCTAAGAGAATTGCAAGGTAATACGCATATGCTGCATACTAGTGTTGTTGTTTTTTCTGGTGGGAAGAGAATTTGGCACCATTTATCATCACCAACGGTTACCATACGATCCCTTACAGATACTGAAATTGACGTCTACCTAGAAGAGATAGGGAATGAAGCGCTCAAAACACCAGGATGTTATCAAATAGAAAGTCAGGGCTGTCATATAATTTCGGGTTTCGAAGGTTCTTTTTATGATATACTCGGGATTCCTTTACTCCCTTTATTAGAGTTTTTACGTTTACACGGTCTAATATCAACTAAAGAAACTATGTTTTCATGAGAGTAATAGGTTTAACTGGGTCTATAGCAACAGGTAAAACCACTATTGG
>FUFK010071842.1_pt1 | contig 17809 bp, 13 predicted proteins | sample 1021851 | NCBI WGS metagenome assembly FUFK01 (sample SAMEA51879418, study PRJEB19060) | metagenome | reverse complement strand
TATAGATTCCCGAAGTTATAAGTTTGTTAACTTTTTTAAACTTTATTGGGTCAATTGTAGTTTTTGATTTTAAAAACTTAAGAATTGGGTTAATTAAAATAAGCACTCCGACTAAAAGTATAATAAATGAGATTAAGTTTTGATTTGGCAAGAGAATTAAATCAATTTTTTTAGATGAAAAATAATTAGAAATAACTAAAATCAGAACTAAAAGAGGTGGTGGTATTTTTAACATTTTTTAAATATTACTATAATGGTTTAAATTTTTATTTACATGTGGAGAAGATGGGACTCGAACCCACGACCTCTTGACTGCCAGTCAAGCGCTCTAGCCAGCTGAGCTACATCCCCAGAAATTTAGTAACCCATTGCGCTTCCATCTTTTCTTGACTCTGACGCACCGTAATATACACCAGATTCTTTATCAAACATAATTGCTTGATATCCACCAAAAGATCCAAGACTAAAAATTACCTTGTGTCCGTATTTTTGAAGTTTTCTAATTTCTTTATAATCGAAACCAGACTCAAGTGATAGCTCTCCTCCGTCAAGCATATTACCACCAGTTGGTTGTTGATTAGAGGTATGTCTTATTCTTGGAGCGTCTCCTGCTTCTTGCAAATTCATTTCGAAATCAATTAAGTTGATAACAATTTGAGCGTGTCCTTGTGGTTGCATTGCTCCGCCCATCAATCCAAAACTGATATATGGTTCATTATCCTTNGTTATAAATGCTGGAATTATTGTATGAAAAGGTCTTTTTTCAGGTTCGTAAACATTGAAATGACCTTCTTCAAGAGAAAACATTTCACCTCTGTCTTGCAGCATAAATCCTAGTCCAGGTGGTACCATTCCAGACCCCATTCCCCTATAATTACTTTGAATTAACGAAACCATATTTCCGTCAGAATCTGCAGTTGTGAGATATATAGTATCTCCATTTTCGATTTCACCGGCGCTTACTTTTCTTGCAGCACGATTAGGATTTATTTCAGACCTCCTCGTATCAGCATATTCTTTAGAAATTAAGTAATCAACGGGGATCTTATTAAAGTCCATATCAGCATAATATTTTGCTCTATCTGCAAATGCAATTTTTTTTGCCTCTGTGAAATGATGTATATACTCAGCTGATCCAAATCCCATGGATTTAATATCAAACTTTTCTAATAGATTTAAAATTTGAAGAGCTGCAATTCCTTGTCCATTTGGGGGTAGTTCCCAAACATCATATCCTCTGTAATTTGTTGATACAGGATCTATCCAATCTGACTTATGATTTTTTAAATCATCGTAAGATAAAAAACCTCCTTGCTCAATAATAAAGTCTGAAATTGTTTGGGCAACTTTTCCCTCATAAAATCCTTTTCTACCCTTTTTAGCAATTAATTTGAATGTATTGGCTAAATCAGGATTTTTAAAAATTTCACCTTTTTTTGGAGTTGATTCATTAATATAATAGGTTTCTTTAAAATTGGGATAATTATTAAAATTATCGTCAGCAATTCCCATGTAATATGCAACAAGTTCTGTCATTGGAAAACCATTTTCAGCATATTTGATTGCTGGATTTAAAACTTCTTGCATAGTAATTTTTCCAAATCTATCATGCAGTTCAAACCATCCATCCACACATCCAGGAACACTAACGGGTAATGGTCCATAGGCAGGAATTTCACTAATATTATTTTCTTTAAAATAATCTAGAGTCAAATTTTTTGGAGACCTGCCACTGGCATTTAATCCATACAGTTTTTTATCTTTTTCAATCCAAATAATTGCNAATAAGTCACCGCCAATTCCATTTCCTGTTGGCTCCATTAAACCAATTGCAGCGTTTGAAGCTATTGCTGCATCAATTGCATTTCCACCTTTTTTTAAAATATCAATTCCTACTTGAGTTGCCAATGGATGGCTTGTTGCAACCATACCGTTTTCTGCAATTACTTCTGACCTTGTTGAGAATAGTTCACCGGTAATTCTGTCTTGAGAAAATGATTTTAAACTTAAAAGAATCAAAGTGGAGTAGATTATATTTTTCATTTTATAATGTTTGTTTTTTAAAAATATGCAAAATAAAAATATATATGACATTTGTGCTCCAAGAAGACTATTTGTATTTTTACATTCTAAGCCAGTTTTTATGAAAAACCTCATTTTATTATTAGCTATATCGACTTTTAATTTTTCATTTTCTCAGCAGTGGAAAGAAATGGCTAATGACATTAATATTAATCTCTATGATGTTGTGGCTGAAGCCGAAGCATATTTTCAAAATATTGACATAACTAAAAAGGGTTCTGGGTGGAAAGCATATCAAAGATGGCTTTATGAAAATGAACCAAAGTATTATCCTAGTGGGGTTAGAAACAATGTTAAATCCGATTTTGTCTCTAAAGAATATAAAGAATTTCTTTCAAAAAGTTCAGTAACAAATAAATCTGGTTTTGAAAACGGATGGGAAGAATTAGGGCCATATTATATTGAAGAGGTAACTGGCCATTATGCTGTAGGTCTAGGAAGAATTGAATCATTTTATACTGACTTGAATAACGAAAACAGAATTTTTTTAGGATCTAGGAGTGGAGGTTTTTGGAAGACTTTAGATGGTGGAGAAACTTGGGAAAATACAACAGACTTTTTATTTGCATCTGGTGTAAATACTATTGCAGTATCACCTGAAAATCCAGACAGGGTATTAATTAATGTTCGAAATTCTTACAATGGAACAACCCATGGGATTTATGAATCACTTGACGGTGGAGATACCTGGTCAATTACAAACTTTAATCCAGACAATTTGAATTGGGGTGGCCTTGGAACTAATAATAGGATTTATAAAATAATGTATCACCCTACAATTCCAAATCTTGTTTTTGCAGGAACAAGTGAAGGCCTCTTTAGATCAAANAACAATTTTGAATCCTTTTCTTTTATTCCAGCTGGAAATAATACTTGGGAATATAATCAGGATTTTGACTATATAGAGTTTCATCCAACCGATGAAAATATTATTTATGCATCTACATTTAATAATGATTCTCAGATATATATTTCAAATGATGCTGGTCAAAATTTTGTTCAATCTGGAACCATACCAGGAAATAATAGTAACATACAACTATCGATTTCTGCAGCTTGTGAAAATTGTGTNTTTATAGGNTCAAGTGATGGTGTTTGGAAATCGGAAGATTTAGGCCAAAGTTTTACTTTAGCAGGGAATCCAAATCTTGCTAATTACGGTGCTTTTGCGGTTAGCGACACTGACCCAAATTATATGCTTTTTGGAGATATTGATACACATATGAGTAACGATGGTGGACAAACCTGGAATCAGGTAACTTATTGGGCAACCGGAAATGCAAATTATGATACTACAGGTCAATATGTTCATGCTGACATTCGAGGTTCACGAAGTTATAATGGGGTGTTTTGGGTTAATACTGATGGATTACTAGCCAAGAGTAATGATAATGGATTAACATGGGAATTTTATGAAGGACAATCAATTAGAGAAAATTATTGTCTAGGTGCTAGTCAGTCAAATCATTATCGAACGATTACAGGCTCCCAGGATAACGGAACAAGTATAAAGAATGAAAATAATTGGATAGAATTTTACGGTGCTGACGGTATGGAAGGCATTATTCATCCTTTAAATGATGATTGGATGATAGGGAGTTTACAATTTGGAGGTAAACGAAGAACAAAAGATGGAGGATATAATCAGGACGGAGTAAATCCAGAAAATTTTAATGGAGACTGGGTAACACCGTTAATGTATGATCCGAACGATCAAATGAGTATTTATACTATGACTAATATTTTATATAGAAGTGATGATTTTGGTTCAACTTGGAATACTCTAGGTAATAGTTTTTTTGGCGGTAATATTCAAAATGCCGCCATTGCTGAAAACTCAAGNGCAATAGCAATTTCTAATTACAATAGATTAAAAATTTCCTATGACGGAGGTATGACTTTCACAGAGGTTTCCCAATCTCTACCAAATCAATTTATAACAGACATAGCTTTTGATCCTAAAGATGACAGCACAATAATAGTTACCTATGGTACCTACGGAAATAATAATCAAAAAGTTTATTTGTCAAATAATCAAGGTGACACTTGGCAAAATATAACACATAATTTGGGTAATATGCCAATTAGAACTGTAGTGATTGATCACACTGAGGACTCAACAATTTATTTAGGTGCTGAAATAGGAGTTTATAAAAAAACTATGTCTGAGGACTCGTGGGAATTATACAACGAAAATTTACCAAACACAACTGTTATGGAACTTGAAGTTGTGTATGGGTCNAACACTNTAAGAGGTACTACGTGGGGAAGAGGTGTATGGGAATATTCGTTAGCCGGTAGAGAAAATTATCCATCCATCAGAACAACAAGTATTTCTAATCAGCCTACTGATACTCAGCCTAAAGAAGGGATAGATCAATTTGTCTCATCAACTATAGATTACGATGGAAACTTAAATAGTGTGTATGTTGAGTGGGTCACACAATCTGGTTCAGAAATAATTCAAATGTCTAACTCGTCTGACAATATATGGGTNTCAGATTCTGCTATTCCTAATTTTGAAGCAGGAACAAAAGTATTTTTTAAAGTATATGCTGAGTCATCATCCGGGTTACTTTCTGAAACATACAAGTTTATGTATGAAGTTAGAGAGAATGTCTTGTGCACTCCATCAATGAACTGTGACTATAATGATGGTTTTCAATTGTTTCAATTACAAGACATAGATAACAGTTCTGCATGTGAAGGTTATGGAGATTTCACTTCGCTATCAACCAATCTTGAGCAAGGAAATGATTATGAATTAACAGTGACTACTGGATACGGTGATCAATACATAAAAGTATGGATTGATTATAATGATGATCTTGATTTTACCGAGGACGAGGTTGTTATTAATAATTACATTATTGCCCCCGGTGTTGCAGGTGGTGTTTATACGGAAACAATAAGTTTTACCATTCCCGAAGATGCAGTTCTCGGCCAACATATTATGAGGGCAAAAGCAAATTGGGCTGGAGATGTGCCGGTTGACGCTTGTGTCGAAACTACATATGGAGAGACTGAAGATTATTCTGTGGTTATTGTGGAATCTTCGTTAGGAATAATTGAAAATACTTTTCCAGAAAACCCAATTATATATCCAAACCCAACGAATGGTAATGTTTCAATTGATCTACGAAAAAACTATAATAATGTTATAATACAATTAAACGATATTCTTGGAAGAAAAATAATTGAACAATCATATAATCAAGGAAGAGTTTTTAATTTAAATATAAAAGAAAGTCCGGGAGTTTATTTTTTAAATATAGTGACTGAAGATAAAAGGGTTGTATTTAGATTGGTAAAAAACTAATTAAATCTAAATTCCTGTAGTACAGGTAATTCAACATTATTGAAATCATATAGCGCTTGATTTTCCCAAACTGAACCGTTTTCAGAATTTTCTCCATCCCAGGCAATTAATTCTGCACCCCAGTAGCAAAAACCAACACCACCATCAACACCCAAAATAACTGTTTTCAAATCTCTTATAAAGTTTTTTTGCCCTTCAGGGCTTGCTGGGTAGTCCGGTAATATCAGATGTTCGTCTAGTCCTACAATATTATTTGTCCAATCATTCCACCCTAATGTAAAGGGGTACGCAGTTTCAGCGATTAAAATTTCTTTACCAAAATTCTGAGAAAGATTTGATAATTGGNNCTCCAATTCTTCCAATGANTTTCCATGCCATTTGGGATAATATGAAATCCCAATAACATCATAATCAACTTCATCAACTAAGTTATAAAACCATTGGGAAGCTTCGTNTCCAGCAAAATGCAATATTATTTTAGTTGTTGNCGATAAACCTCTTACAGCACTTACCCCNTGATTNATTAGCTCTAAAAATTGATTTGGATTATTTACAATATCACCATGTGGNAATAAAATACCNGTATTTATTTCATTNCCAATCTGAATGTATTCAGGCTCAATTTCTGTCATTATTTCACTAATGTGAGAATATAGTTCTTCCTTTAATTCTTCAAAATTTAAAGATTCCCATTCAGATGGTAAAATCTGTTGTCCCGGATGCGCCCATGTATCAGAAAAATGAGGAGTTATCCAAATTCTAAATCCTAGTGATTTTAGTAATGTTGAAAATTCTTTAACTCCTTGCAATGAAGATACATCTTCAGTTGGATTCACCCACAATCTCAATCGAATTGTATTAATACCATAGTCTAGCAACGAGTTAAGAAACTCTACTTGATCCCCTTGAGAATTATAAAATAATGGGTTTGATTCGGCAATTGTAGGAAAATATGAAATATCCACAGCTGAAATTAAATCCGGAGAAGGCCCTCCCCAATGATCAGAAATTTCTGAATTTGATTCACAAGCAAAAATTATAATTAATATAAATATGAACTTAATATTTTTCATTTAATTTTTTTAAAACGTAAATACAATACGAAATTATTACAATTTGTAAAGTAGCAATATAGGGAATAAANCCATCAACGTGCTNGCCNTAAATTATTTCCCANAAGCTAGCAATAAACAGGAACAAAGAAATACATATAACAATTATTAATAATATTTTTTTTATTGTCATTTATTCAAATGTAACTGAGATAGCTTATTAATTTTTCTGTTGTCTAGGAATTTATCAGAAAGAGGATAATAGAAAGAATTAATCATTGCTAGACCNAATTTGCTACTNGTGGTAATCGTTGGGAATAATTTCATTAGTGGATAGAAGGGCCTCATTAATGTATAAAANAANTCATATAATTTTGTTTTAGCCNTAATGCCATCTCCGGGAATTAAAAGNCCAAGTCTAATCATATAAGCATCTTTAAGCCCTCTATTTAAAATATAGTTTTCTGCTTTTCCTTTTACATTTGCCCAAGGTATTTTACTGTTTTCTTTAGTACTTGTTCCTTCACCAGAAACATAAGTCATAATTGAATTTGAATTAATGCTGTATACTAAATCAGTAATCGCCTTTGTCATCTCATAAGTTACACGATAATAATATTCAGAGTTNTGACCAAATGAAGTTATACCCATACAGTGGAANCATGCATCACAATTTTTTATCTTCTTTTTTACTTNACCAACTTTTAAAAAATCTGAAATAATAAATTCAGAAATTTTAGGACTTTTTAGATTTACAGGNAGNCGATTTATTAAATATATNTTTTTTACCCTTTTATCATTTANACATTCTTGAAGAACNGATTTTCCAACCATTCCGGTGNTTCCTGTAATTAAGACATCCATGTTATTTTTTATTGTAAATTAGAAATTAAAATTAACTTTTAATGAATCGTAATTNTANAAAATNTNTGNTAATATTTTTATTTTTTTCTTTTTCTACAAANGCTCAGGAAAAGTTTTCTAATCCGATAATTCCTGGNGGCTATCCAGATCCATCAATNTGTAAAGTTGGAGACACNTNCTANATAGTNAATTCATCATTTGAATACTTTCCCGGGNTACCTATTCATAAAAGTAAAGATTTAATTAATTGGGAATTAATTGGNTATGGANTACANAGAAAATCNCAGGTNAATTCAACTGTAAATCTAATCGANGTCCAATCTAACGGCGGAATTCANGCNCCNACAATCAGGNATAAAGATGGAATTTATTATATAATTACAACTAANGTATATTACGATGAAGAGAANGGAAAAGCTGAAATGGTAAATTTTATAATTACGGCTAAAAATCCAGCTGGTCCATGGTCAGATCCATTTCACATTCAAGGCGCTCCAGGAATAGATCCTGATTTATTTTTTGACGATGATGGAAGGGTGTGGTATGTAGGTAATCAAATGCCGGAAAATCCAAATTTTGACGGCGAAGGAGAAATTTGGCTTCAAGAATTAGACATAAACGAATTTAAATTAATTGGAAAAAAGCATCTTCTGTGGAGAGGTGCATGTGGAGGCGTCTGGGCCGAAGGTCCTCATATGTATAAAAAGGATGGGCGTTATTATTTAATCATTGCTGAAGGTGGTACTAGTTTTAATCATGCTGTTATGGTAGCATTAAGCGATAACATAGAAGGACCATATATATCAAACCCTAGAAACCCTATAATAACCTCACGACATCTATCATATGATAACTGGGTAAATAGTACTGGTCATGGAGATATTTTGGAATTAGATGATGGAAGAAATTATATGGTATTATTGGGTATTAGAAATCAAATTGAAAGAGGCTCAAATATGGGTAGGGAAACTTTTCTTGTTCCTCTAACATGGGAAAGAGAGCCTTTTGAATGGAAAGAAACTAAACATTTATGGCCTGTAGTAGCTCCTGAAACTGGCAGAGTGGAAATCTTAAATGATGTTGTATTTAATAACTCAGTTCAAAATAAAGTAACACATTTTGCAGATAATTTTGACACAACAAAGCTTGATTTAAACTGGAACTTTCGCAGATATCCAATCGAAGATGTTTACAAAATCAATAAACAAGAAAATCGTTTAAACTTATTTTGTCATCCAAATCAAATAAAGGAGAGAGGAAGAGCTGCGCTTTTAGGTTTTAAACAAACTGAATCAGATTTTGAATATTTAACACAAATGTATTTTCAACCAAATTCAAGTGATTCAGAAGCAGGGATTAGTCTTTTTCAAAAAGATGATAATTATATAAACTTTACGATAATAAAAAAAGGTGATAAACACCACCTACAAGTCTATGTTGTGAAAAATGGTGAAATATTAGAGTTAATNAAAGATGAGTTGANACAGTACAAAGGCAANATAAAANTTAAAGTAATCGCANACAAAGATGTTTACAANCTNTATTATTCATTAAAAGGAATGCATTTTAAATTGTTTACTAGCCTAGAGGGGTCATACCTCAAAAGTAATGGTTATACGGGCGCNCATCTTGGACTTTATGCAACAGGAAATGGAAAAAACAATCAGGATTTTGCTTCGTTCGATTATGTAAATTATCTTACAAAAAAGAAGTAATATATTGTATATGCAATCATACTAAAGCTTATAAAAAANCTTAGTTTCATTAATGATTTATTTTGAGGATTCTTTCNGATTAGAATTCTTATGATCCAATTCAAAACAAATAAGGTAATTATTATTATTAGTGGAGTTGGCATATATCAAAATTAAATTAAATTCCTTTTAGTCTTTCATAAAACGCACTAAATTCTTTAGAATAATTTCTGTTATTTCTAAATGATCTTCTCTCTTGAATTTTCAGTGCATCCATTTTTTCGTTTTTCTCATCGAAGAAAATTTCCCCATTATTATTTTTTATAACATATGACCATATGTATGGTGAAGCATTTTCATCAAATCCTTTTAATCCAAGCTTTAAATTCCAGAAAATTAACTCATCATTTTCATTAGTCATTAAGTAATGTCCGTTAGAAAGAATTATAAGCTGCTGGATTTTTTTCTCATTGATAAATGGTTGTAACATATTATGATTTTTAGGAAACTTTTTGGTAAAAATAGGTTTTGACTTATCAAATAATGAGTAATATGTAAAGATATAAGAGTCTTCTAATTCAATTTGACTCGACCACAAAATACTATTAAAATATGTAGCCCTAGTATTGATGTCCTTGTATTCAATATTATTTTCTTCTAGACCTTTTGCGATATTATAATGTGCAACCCCTTTAAAAGATAATGTTATAAGTAAATATGCTGAGCTTATAATTAATCCTAATGAATTGTAGAGTTTTCTTCTTTTAGAGATCTTGTCTTGAAATGCAGTTAGTATTAGGAANGTTAAAAAAGGAAGAGTGTAGATTGGGTCGATAATAAAAATATTTTCTACAGCGACACGCCATTCAAAAGGCCAAAACAATTGAGTGCCCCAAGTGGTTTGAGCATCAAGTAATGGGTGAGTAATGATTGCTAAAAAAAACATTTTTAACCAATCATTAAAACTAACATCTGAATAGTTAGAATATATTTTTTTTAAAATCCACGCTAAAATAGGAGCTGCTACAAACGGGAATATCAGAGAGTGAGAAAAACCTCTATGCATTACNGAAGCAGTCAGGTCGTCAACAAAAAATCTTGTAACTATATCTAGATCAGGAATGGTTCCGGCTATTGCCCCAAGCACNATTGCTTTGTTGCCTATTTTCTTTCCNAGNGTAGCTTCAGCTACCGAAGCTCCTAAAACAATTTGTGTTAACGAGTCCATAAAAAAAAAGAGGCTTTTAAAAATTCTTAAAAGCCTCTCCAATAATTATACCCTTTATTAATAGGTAATCATTAAACTTTCTTCATTGACCCAAGTTGCAATTGGATTGGCTTGAATTTTTTGCCAGTCACCATCTGCCTCCCTTTTAGCAGTTCTTTTTTCAAGACCTGTAAAATAAGATGCCCTGGATTCACCTAGAACGACCATCATAAAATCCCCTCCNTCTACACCTCCAAATATTGGTTGAAACATAAACCTTATGTAGTCATTATTAAGTTTTTTGTCATTTTCAATACCTGCTTTTATATTTTCAATGAACTCACCTCTTTTACCCCAGTCAACAGCAATATTAACATGTCTTCTGTAAGGGTTATTGGGAAGCTCTTCATCAAGATTAGTTCCCTCAGGAATATAACTTAAGTCAGTTCGCATTCTGAATATGTGATTCATAACAACATCAGCGCCAGTGCCTTTCCAAGGATCCTCTCCAACACTTTCTCTCCATTTTTCAGAAACTTTAGAGTTCCAGCCATTTTCGCCCCATCTTGATTGACGATATTCTATAACTTCTTCCATTGAGTTAAAGGCTCTGCAAAAGTAAATTGTGTTTCCATCCATTTCTGATAATAGAAAAATNGCNGGNGCATTTTCAACCATAGATTTTTCTATTTCCTTCCATGTATTCATTAAAGTAAATGCTTTATCTTGATCTTTAACTTCCCACTCTTGAACATCAACAAAAGGAGGTATTTGTGCAAAAGTAGAAAATGTAAACATCAAGCATAATAGAAATAAAATTGTTTTTTTCATGATAATTTATTTGTTTGTTAGTATATACAATTTAAAAATTTTTTTAAAGATTAATTTTATATAAACATTAAATTATAGAACAATTTATGAAAAGGTTGATTTTAATTAGACATTCAAAATCATCATGGAAAGACCTGAGCTTAACAGATTTTAATAGACCCCTAAATGGAAGAGGTAAATTTGATGGGCCTTTAATGGCAGATTATTTAAAGAGTAAAATCAANAAAATTGATTATTTACATTCTAGTAGTTCTGTTAGAACTTTTGAAACATCTAAATATTTTATAAACCAAATACAATTTGAAAAAGTAGAATATGATGATTCTTTATACCACTGTTCTGCAACATCAATATTAAATATGATAAGGAGTTATTCAGACAATTATCAATCTGTTATGATTATTGCTCACAACCCTGGATTAACCAATTTAATTAATAATATTACAAATGTTTCATTAGATAATTTACCTACAACAGGTCTAGCAGAAATAGAATTTAACATTAATAGCTGGAGTAATATTTCCTATGAAAAGAGCAATCTTGTTGATTTAAAATTTCCAAAGCAATTAAAATAATTTTATATATTTAGGTAGCTAACCAAATATTTATGTTATGACACTTATAATGATTTTACAGCTTGTTATTGCAATTGGATTAATAAATGTATGGCTTTTTAGATTTAATAAAGCAACAGAATACAGAGGTGGAAATGCAAAAAATATGAAAGAGGAATTTGTAGCATATGGACTTCCTNTTTGGCTAATGTATTTTGTTGGGGCAATGAAAGTAGCAATAGCTATAATGCTTATTATTAGTTTTTGGATAGAGCAATTATTAGTTTATAATCTTATTGCTTTAGCTGCACTTATGATTGCGGCAGTATTAATGCATGTAAAGGTTAAAGATCCAATAAAAAAGTCCTATCCTGCATTATCAATTTTATTTATGATTGCATTGATAATGTACTTTACTATGGGTTAAGAACATTTCTTTGTTCTCGAAAATATTTTTAAAACAAACTAAAATGAAATACTTATATGGACTCTTGTGCGTATTTACTTTTAGTTATTCGTTTTCTAATGACTATGTGATCAATAGCTTTGACAATCACTCAATTCACGGCACATTACTTGAATCAGCTGATTCAAACTCTGTTTTATCAATTATTATTTCTGGATCTGGACCAACTGACAGAGATGGTAATAANACTTCTTTAAAAAGCGATTATTTAAAAATGTTAGCTGNAGGACTTTTTGAAAATGGGNTTAGTTCGTACAGATATGATAAAAGAGGAGTAGGTAATAGTATTGGAAATATTCAAAGTGGAAATGATATTAAATTTATAGATTACATTAATGATGTAGTAAGTATTATAAATCATTTCAAGGATATAAAAGAATACAAACAGATAGTTGTTATAGGGCACAGCGAAGGTGCATTGATTGGGATGATTGCAAGTAGATTAATTGCTGATAGTTTTATATCTATTTCAGGTGCTGGTGAAGATTATTTGACCCTTATTCAAAGACAGCTTTCAATTCAACCACCATATGTGAAATCAATGTCAGATCCTATAATTGAAAAATTAAAAAATAAAGAGCTTGTAGATTCAGTTCCNCCTTTACTTAATAGTTTATTNAATAAGACTNTTCAGAAGTACCTTATTGATGCATCATCTTNTGATCCTAAGGANGAAATTTCAAAATTAGACATCCCGGNTTTAATAGTNCAAGGNAGTAATGATATTCAAATTGAAATAAAAGATGCACAATTACTACATAACGCTGCTAAAAAATCAAGAATAGAAATTATTCAGGGAATGAATCATGTCTTAAGGCAGGCACCTGAAAATAGATTATTAAATATGCAAACCTATGGTAACCCAGAACTTCCAATTGATAATAGTTTAGTTAATTTAATTGTAGATTTCTTAAATGAAGATTAGAATTATAATTTATTTTTTCCTAGCTCTATATTTCAGCTCATGCTCTAATGATAAAAATTTAATTAGGCATGTAGATCCATTTATCGGATCAGACGCGCATGGACATGTTTTTGTTGGNGCTAATGTCCCATTTGGTGGAGTGCAGGTAGGACCAGCNAATTTTCANAAGGGNTGGGATTGGACATCATCTTATCATTATTCTGATAGNATTATTAAGGGGTTTGGACACCTAAAATTAAGNGGNACAGGTATCGGTGATTTAGGTGAAATCCTACTAATGCCAGCAACTGGAGATGTTTTATTAACACCTGGATTCAATGATTATGAAAACGGATATGCTTCAAAATATTCAAAAACTGATGAATATGTTTCTCCAGGATATTATAATGTTTTACTTGAAAAATATAATATAAGAGCTGAATTAACTGCTACAAAAAGGTCAGGATTGCACAGATATACATTTCCAAAGTCATCAAAATCAAGAGTTATTATNAATCTAGAAGAAGGAAATGGATGGGATATTCCAACNGAAACTTTTTTAGAAAAAATCAATGATACAATCTTCCAAGGATATAGATTTTCAAAAGGTTGGGCTAATGATCAAAAAGAGTTTTTTTCAATGATAATNTCNAANCCANTAGATAAATTTTTTATNGTCAATCAAGATTCAGTTTACGATNAATCAAAAAAGANAGGTAAAGGGGTTATAGGTTTTTTGGAATTTAGTACTGAAGAAAATGAGCAGGTGTTTGCAAAGGTTGGTATCTCACCAGTCAGTATGAAAAATGCCCATGAAAACCTTATGCATGAAATTAANTCATGGGATTTTGAAAANATAAAANTNAGTGCTCAAAGGGCATGGGACCATGAACTATCAAAGGTAGAAATTAAGACTGAAGACGATTCTAAAAAGAAGGTTTTTTATACTGCTATGTACCACTCAATGATTACACCAAACTTATATCACGATATTAACGGTGACTACAGAGGGGCTGACAAGAAAATTTACAATGACAGTTCGTTTACAAACTATACTTTATTTTCATTATGGGACACCTATAGAGCAGCACATCCNCTTTATACAATTTTACATACTGAAAGAGTTGATGATATGATTACTTCTATGTTTAAAATATATGAACATCAAGGAAAACTCCCAATTTGGCATCTTAGAGCAAATGAGACAAATACTATGGTAGGCTACAGCGCAATCCCTGTGTTAGTCGATGCAGCTTTTAAGAATTTGACATCTATTAGCGATCAATCAATTTTTAAGTCAATTAAGGAAAGTTCATCTAAATATTTTGAGCCAGGGATTAAAGAGATATTAGAATTGGGATATATTCCTGCAGATTATATGGTTGAGTCAGTAGCTAAACAGATGGAATACTCGATTAGTGATTGGGGAATCGCTCAACTAGCAAAAAAAATTGGCAATAATGAAGACTATGAAAACTATAATGAGAGAGCTTTGAACTACAAGAAATATTTTGATAGTGAAACAAAGTTTTTCAGAGGAAAATTATCTGATGGTTCGTGGAGAACACCATTTGACCCTTACTCAGCTGCTCATAGAACAAATGATTATTGTGAAGGGAATGCATGGCAATATTTATGGTTAACACCTCAAGATCCTGAGGGATTAATTGAACTTATGGGAGGTGAGGAAATTTTTACGCAAAAATTGGATTCTCTTTTTACTATTTCATCTGAATTAGACGATAATGCATCAGTAGATATTTCAGGAATGATTGGACAGTATGCACATGGAAATGAACCNAGCCATCATGTTGCATACATGTATTCATATGCAGGAAAACAATATAAAACTGCCCCAATAATTAGAACTATAAATAACACACTTTACACAGATCAACCTGACGGGCTTTCTGGTAATGAGGATTGTGGGCAAATGTCAGCTTGGTATATTTTTTCCTCAATTGGATTTTACCCAGTTAATCCCACAAACGGTTTATATGTCTTTGGGTCTCCTTTATTTGATGAAGTTAAAATAAATCTCCCGCAGGAAAAGCAGTTTATAATTAAAACGGAAAATAATAGTGATTCAAATATTTATATTCAATCTGTAAAATTAAATGGAGAGAATTATAATTATTCATATATTACCCATAAGGATATAATGAAAGGCGGTGAGTTGGTTTTTGAGATGGGAAGTATTCCAAATAAAAGTTTTGCAAATGATAAAGAATTTAGGCCAAAGTCTAAAATGTACTAAAATATTCAGTATTATTTTTTTTACTGCAGTTTGTAATATCTTATTTGTAAGCTGTGATAATAATGAATTATCATTTGCTGATTCACCTGTTGATTATGTTAATCCACTAATTGGTTCAGATTCATCATTTGAGCTTTCAAANGGTAATACTTACCCAGCCATTGCAAGACCNTGGGGAATGAACTTTTGGACTCCTCAGACAGGGATGATGGGAGATGGATGGGGGTATACTTATAAGTCTGAAAAAATGGTTGGAATAAAACAAACTCATCAACCAAGCCCCTGGATTAATGATTATGGAGCATTTTCTTTAATGGCAGGGATTGGTNAACTAAAGGTAAAAGAAGAGGANAGAAAGNTGTCTTTTAATCANACTAATGAAGTNGTTNAACCTCATTATTATAGCGTTTTGTTTCATGAGATTGACACAAAAGTTGAGTTAACTACAACAGAGAGATCTGCCTACTTTAGATTCAGTTTTCCAAAGGTTGAGGAAGCCAATATTATTATTGACGCATTTAACAAGGGATCAGAAATAATGATTTACCCTGATCAAAAAAAAATAATTGGTGTTGCGAAAAATAATTCTGGAGGTGTACCCTCCAATTTTGCAAATTATTTCATTATCGAATTTAATACCCCTTTTAAATTATATGGAACATGGACAAATTCTGAAATTCAAAAATCAAATAAAAATTTAAAAGGTGAGCATGTAGGAGCATTTCTGGTTTTTGATACGCAGGAAAATAGTGAAGTATTAGTAAAAGTTTCTTCATCGTTCATAAATCATTCACAGGCATCGATTAATCTTAAAAGAGAAATCCCAGAAAATATTTCATTTGACCAGTTAGTTGAAGATGGAAAATTGGTATGGAACAATGAACTTTCTAAAATAAAAGTTGCCTCCAAAGAGTCTGAGAAAACAAATGAAGATTTAATAAAATTTTATTCCTCACTATACAGAACAATATTATTTCCAAGACAGTTTCATGAATATGATCTAGATAATAATCAAATTCACTATAGCCCATATGATGGAAATATATATGATGGGCCGCTATACACAGATAATGGATTTTGGGATACTTTTAGAGCCGTATTTCCATTTTATTCTTTGGTCTATCCAGAAAAATTGGGAGAAATACTACAGGGTATTATGGTTAATCCTTATTTAGAAAGTGGGTGGTTACCTGAATGGTCCAGCCCAGGCCACAGAGATTGCATGATTGGATCTAACTCAGCTTCAATAATTGCTGAGGCTTATTTGAAGGGAATCACTGATTTTGATATTGAAAAAGCATATGAAGGAATTTTAAATAATTCTGAAAATGAAGGCCCATTAAGCTCGGTTGGAAGAAAAGGGGTTGAATTTTATAACGACCTTGGTTNTATTCCATATGATTCTTCGGTTAATGAAAATGTTGCCCGAACTCTTGAGTATGCTTATAATGATTTTAGNATTTGGAAATTGGCTGAAGCGTTAAATAGACCTGATGAAGAAGTTAATTTGTTTAGGGAAAGAGCTGAGTATTATAAAAATGTTTTTGACAATGAAACAAACTTTATGCGAGGTAAGATGANAGATGGAAATTTTCAATCTCCTTTTAGNGCAGATGCATGGGGAGGAGCTTTTACNGAGGGAAGTTCATGGCATTACACNTGGTCAGTTCTNCANGACCCNAAAGGNNTAATGAACCTAATGGGTGGAAGAATCGAGTTTATTGATAAACTTGATGCGGTATTTGAAACTGAACCAACATCTGATTTTTCGTATTATGGGTTTAAAATTCATGAAATAGTTGAGATGGAGCTATTGAACATGGGTCAGTATGCACATGGAAATCAACCGATTCAACATGCTATATATTTTTATAATTATGCTAGAGAACCATGGAAAACCCAAGAAAAAATAAGATATGTTTTNGATAATNTNTATGGTCCAGGNCCAGANGGGTATTGTGGCGATGAGGANAANGGTCAAACTTCAGCNTGGTATGTNTTCTCTGCNTTAGGTTTTTATCCTGTTGCNCCTGTNACAGGTCAATATGTTATTGGATCNCCTTTATTTGAGAAAGCAGAAATATCACTTTCTAACGGAAAAAAACTAAAAATTANATCAGATAATAACTCTCCTTTAAATTTTTATATAAAGGGAGTTAATTTAAACGGATCTAAATACAATAATAATTGGCTATCTCACTCTGAATTAACGAAGGGACCTAAAATAGATTTTAGTATGCAGAGTATGCCCTCAGATTGGGGATCAGATGAATCAAGTGTTCCATACTCCATGACTAACGATAAATAAAAAAACCGCCCATTGGGCGGTTTTTTAAATTATTTCAATTTTTCTTTTTATTAAAGTTTAAAGAAAATTGCTAGAGATGGCGCAGCTCTAAAGTTGTTAATTTCGCCTTCCCAACCAAACATCATAGAAGAATCGTCTCCTTGTTTTACATACTGAAGTATGTTAGCTAGTTGGAAATTGATGATGATGTTCTCATTTACAAAGTAGTTCATACCAATACCAGAACCTAACCTTGTCTGAGCGTCATCAAAGCTGTCACCGCTAGTAGTAC
>FUFK010049853.1_pt1 | contig 17814 bp, 8 predicted proteins | sample 1021851 | NCBI WGS metagenome assembly FUFK01 (sample SAMEA51879418, study PRJEB19060) | metagenome | reverse complement strand
TTAACTTTTGCAACATAATAAAATTCTTTGTATTTTATTGTGTCACCAACTGCATAATCTTGCCAGTCTGACCATTCAGTAACTTCTGCATTATCAAATATAAATCCTGGAATGTTAAAGCCACCAGTCCAGTTGTCTGTTCTGTAGCCCATAACTTTTATTCTTGACTGACGATAGCCTGGCTCTAGGTCGTATATGTAATCTTTAAACACAGTGGTATTATCTAACAATACAACGTGTTCAGTTTGTACTAATGGTAACTTAACACTAAAGATTCCGTCAGCAGTATTTTTAGTTGTAATTTCTATTCTATTGTCATTATCTCTGTAAACACTTGCAAAAGCAGGAATTAATTTTTTACCATCTGCTTTGAATAAGTTATATCCATAGAAGTTATCAAAGATGTCATCAGCTACATGATACTTTTTGTAGTAGCAAATTTTATTTGCACCAGCACTTAAAGTAATAACACTATTTTCTGCCCAGTTCTGTGTAGTCCAGAACATATATTCTTTTGCACTTAAACGCCAATCTTCAACTTCNTTTATTTCTGTATTGTAATTTTCAAAAACAAATCCTTGAGCTTTTAAATATCTTTCATAACCTAATATAAAGTCTACTACCTCTTGAATAGTTTGTAATTGTGTTCCGTAAGCAAGTTCTACTGGCTCGTCATTGATTCCTTCATTCCATTGTCTATGGAATACTGCTGTTCTGCCACCTTCTACAGGAAGTTCTGGAAGTCCAACAAATTTACTTTGGTCAAAATCATCAGCGGCTATATGCTGTGTTTCTGTCATAAAGTAACGACCATTAAACTCAACAATAAGTCCTGGACTATAACTTTGTCCTGCTGTCCAAGTTACAAAGTCTTGGCTCACTCCACCTACTCTTACAGTAGGATCATCTGCTAAACGTACAGGTGTGTAATACTTAAAGTAAGGATTATTATAGTTATAACCTCTAATAACAAATCCACCTTGAACCTTTTCAATAATTATACCACTGTATGGAACAAGATCAATTACACTTGATTTATTTAAAAATACTTGATAGTTTTCTTCTGGAACAAAAACATTACCTTCATTATAAGGTGTTCTTGAATCTAGTATAAGTTTAAATTTACTCTTATCAGTAAATCCACCAATCTTTAATCCTAGTTGGTTATTAATGCTTTTAAGATCTGTTTGATATTGTTTGTAATACTTCGTAGTTCTACTAGTCATATAATCATGAACATAGTTTACAAATCCTGATGTTTGTACACGAGTTGTATCTGTAGTTGTATTAGGATAAACTATATCTGCAAGTCTTAATCTTTTATTTGTTTCACTATAGATAACTTCTTTAGCAGGATTACGTTTAATTCTTGATCTATCATATCCTAGTCCTAAAACTTTAGTTGGCTGATTTAACAACCATGCAATCATTAATGCAAATGGATATTCTGAACTTCTACGCCATGCTGTTTCTGTAGGTGCTTGATCGCCAAACACAAAAGTCTGTTGTGTTCTATTACTAATATAATTCTTTGCATAGTTAGAATCTAGTGGGCTTAATAAGTTACCGCCATCATCTACAGGAATATGCTTTGTAATATTTGTTCTTGCATACTTGCTATTATAAGTTACAGGCTGATTAGGTATTCTAAATGCACCCTTTTCTATGTCTTGCCATAGTATTTTATTTTCACTTGTATAAGGTGCCGCACCATAAACAGTTTCCCACCAAGATGGTATTTCGCTGTATCCTAATATTTCCCAAGGATGTGTATGAGGACGATCAGTATCATATGCTTCTTTGTATACACCTCTCCAGTAACCTGCGTTCTGTACTCCTGTTGGAGAACTAGTGTTGCTGTAGTTAAATGTAAAGCTATTAGTTCTTGACCAAAAACTATTATCTGCATAGTCTGGTGAACCTACTGCATTATTCCATTCAATAAACTCTGGTAATAGTGCTTTATCTCTTGCCCATCTCATGAAGCCTGTATCTCTACTTTCTCCACCAATGAACTCATGAATATTAATCATGGTAGCATCATAGTCTACCTTGATGTTGTTATAAATTCTTTTTTCTAGTTCTAATAATAAATCATCTCTATAATCATTGTACGCAACAAAGATACTTCCATCATGTCCTTGAATAACTTTAGTTGGAACTTGATAAGTTGTATCAGTAAATACTTCTGGTTTAAATTTAGGATACAAACCTAGCTTGGTTGGTGTTGCAGGAATATAACTTCCATCAGTGGTATTGTATTCGTAAATATCAATAACATCACCTGCAACTTTTGTTTTAGTAATAGTAACAAATCCACTATAGTCTGCTTCAAATTTGTAATCAGTGCCATGTAACAACTGAACACCATTTATATAAATGTTTACACACTTATTAGAAAGTGTTGTAAGATCAAATGCTGTATTCAATGCGTAATATTGTGTGCTTGGGTTTTCTACAACGTGTGTTGACTTCTTAGCACTTGTATAGCCAAGCATATCACTGAAGTAGAAAGGCATATCATTTGCCTTGTCCTTGTTAAGTTTTTCCATCACTTTATCAAAGTGAATTTTGTTTTGTCCGTCAAACCCTAAAGTATTTGCTGTTTGTAAAAATAACTTTCTAAATTTACCATATTCTCTTTTTGCAAATTGTAATGCTTTGATTATGTTAGCATCTTTGCTTGTTATATGATAGTTTGCTAAATTGAAAGGTCCACTATGTTGAACAAATCTATTACCGTATGCAGATAAGTCTCCTAAATCTCTTAGGTTACCTGTTCCTGGAAAGTCACCTTTGAAGTCGTCACGCATTTCACAAATGCTTAACACATGATCATTAACTTCACCTAATGTAAATGAACTTACATTATTATTAAGTGGATTATGTTCTAAGTTTGATGCTATTTCATAAACACCATTTGCATTTTTCTTTGTAGCACTTTTTGTTTTAATTACAAGTATATCATCTGCTTTTAAATCATTAGTAAATGTTACATAAGCAATTTTATTAATTCTGTTAATGGTAAAGTCTACACCATTCATTTTTCTTTTGTTGTTTACATAAACTCTTACCCATAAGTCATTAAGGTCGCCACTGTTATTGTAAACATCAATACCAAAGTCGTTGTATTGTGTAGTTACAATATACTGACGTTCTACTAACTGTTTGCTATCTTCATAACCTTTAGTCCAACCTGATGTGTATGTAAATGTAGTTCTATCTGAGTATCTTCTTAAAAGGCCAGTATCTGTTGTGTTTGTTACGTTTGCACCACTGTCGTTTTGATATGTAAATGTATCTTGTAATAAGTTAAAATCAAATACTATATCACCTGTGTTTTCTAATGCTCTATAAGTTAAAGGAAATCCTAATATAGGATCATTTGTTCCTGTGCCTTTTTTGTATGAAAATACTTTAGTTCCAGCAAACGTGCTGTTATTATAAAGTGTTGCACTATTAAAACTATTACCAGCTTGATCATATAAGTCAAATGTTGGTGATTGATTTATTGCAGTTTTATCTTGTCCTGCTTTCCATTTAGTACCATTGTAAAACCACATCTTACCTTTGTAGTCTGTACCGTCATTTATTAATACTGTTTCATTTTCTAATGGATTAGTATCTGGTTCTTCAATTAAACTTATTTGTCTTATGTTTTGATGTGTAATAAATTTAACTTTAAAAATTTTACCTGCAACTCTTGTATCAGGATCAGCAGTAAACAAGATTCTCATTCCGTCTGCAACATCTACGCCATCGATGTTATATCCTAATGCACCTTCAATAGTTGAAAACACATCAGCTGTAAATGAATCTAATAAATCAACGTTATCTTTTGCCTGAGTACCAAAGTTCCAAAGTTTAAGATCTGCATCAAATTCTATAATCGGTCTTGCCGCCCTACCTGTTTGATTAACATCGCTAGGTTGATTGTTAATTGTAGCTACAGTTTCTAAAACATCTTTGTGAAACCACTTGTTGTATCTTGCCCATTGTGATTTACTTGGACTTGCTCTATTTTGTACAACATAATCTTTATCTTTTGCCCAAGCATTAGCATTACTGAAAGGTGCTCTGTCAAAACTTTCACTATCAAAAGGAATAGATCTGCTAGTGCTTACTGTTCCTGGTACTTGGACGTCTTGTTCACTGATTAATCTAATAGAATCACCAACACCTTCTACATACCAATTACCTGTTGCATACTTTGTAGGTGTTACTACACCTTGGAAATCTACTTTCATACCATTTGACAACTCATATCCGTTTGTCATGGTGTATGTTTTCTTACCAATGATCTCTGCTTCTACATCTATTTCACTGTTTTCTAGTACATCATAAATTTGTATTAAGCCACTTGCATTTATGTCATTACCATTTACATAATATAATGTATCTGGAGCAAGTATATCAACTTCAAATTCTATAATACCAACATCTGTGCTATGTGTACTATCACTAATACCTACATTATAATTGTATGCACTATCTAATGTTCTAGCTGTCTTGATTGACAACGGCATACCCGGAGTGTTTATATCAAACTTGTATGTTTGTCCTCTGTATAATTTAAGTGTTGGGTTTGATGTATTTCCTTCTGTTGAAAATACGTATGCTTTATTATCTAAGTTGTCTTGGCTTGTAACTGTATATGTACTTGTTATTCCTCTTGCTTGTCCAACGACAGGAATAGCTAATGGTCCACTTTCTAACCAATAGTAATCTCTAAAGTTTGTAAACTTATCCCAATCAATGTTAGGGTTCCAAGCATAGTATTCTTGGCTAAACAATTTACTGTCATTGTCTACGGTACCATTGAATGCTTTGATTTGATTTTTTAAATCGTTATAGTCTTTGTAAAAAGTAACGTTGTTTAATTCGTCCTTGATTACTGTTGCAGGTTCTAACTGATAGTTTTCTCTTTGTGTGCTTACATCACTTACATAATTATCAGTTGCCTTACGTGCTTTGGATATTCTTCTACCAAAGTAAGAACTAATTTTTTCAGCAACGCCTGGTTGTGTAAGTTGGTCTAGTGTACCTTGTAAAAATTTCTTGTTATGAGATGTACGAAAATATCTTGGCAGATGTTCTGCACTAGTTCTAGTACGTTCATTTTGTTGTCCTGGAACCGGTAATGGATATTCGTTTTGATTATCATCATATGACATTAGTATCCACTCCCAGACGATCCGCCACCGCTTGAACTAGAACTAGAAGAACTAGAACTAGAACTGCTTGTACTTGAAACATTTGCATTTGTATAACTTGATCCGCTTGTAACACCGCTTGTTGTACTTGTTGTACTTGTAACAACATTACCTGATGCTTTTAATTTACTTGCCGTAATTGCATCAATGATTGCTACGTCATCAACTGTTGCTCCACTTATGAAAACTTCATCTGATTCAGACTTTATTTCATACAAACTTCCAAACCCTTGTGAGTCTTGTTTAGGAACAATTACAATGTTAACTAGATCAGGTGCAACTTGATTCATTACATAAGTAGCCATCTCTGAGAAATGAAAACTGTCACCGAAATCCCAGTTTTCTAAAGCAAAGTATTCGTTAACTGCACTAATTACTCTTGCTTTAATGTCGTTATCATTAACAACTTGATCTGGGTTCTTTACAATCTTTATATTAGCTTGTACTTGAGCATCAGCTTTTGCTCCAAATAAAACTTTATATTTTACTGGATGATAAATTACGTCATCACTGATAGACTTAATTCTATTAATCTCTGCTCCGTAGTTGTTAAACAAATTATCGCTACTTGGCGGTAATGGTTTAGTTGTAATTGTGCCATCTAAGTATTGTCTAAAGTTCGTGTCATAAGTTCTAGTTAACAAATAAGTGTCAATTATGTTACTTGAACTTGGATCAATTCTACTGTCATCGTCTGCAGAATGAACGTAATGGAATTTAAGTCCATCTCTACCTACGTATGCTTTGTAGTCTGTTGTTAATGCAAGTGTGCCTGCTGTTGAACTGTAAACTTTAAATACATCTTCAGTTACTAGATAAAACACTTGCCCGTCTGTGTATTGGCTTAATGCTCCTACTACACTTTCGCTTTGTTTTATTTGTACTGCACTTGAACTATTATCCATATACTTGTAATCTTCTATACCATCTGACGTTGTGTATTTCTTTTGGAAGATATACTTTGTTAATGGATTAGTAGTTTCATCAACAACCGTTACAAAGGTTTCTGGGTCATCAACAACACCGTCGCTATCTGAATCATAAAAAGATATTTCTACCTTCTTGCTATCAATATATCCGTCACCATCTCTGTATTCCTTGGATATTTCCCAAGGATAATCTACAGTAAACGCACTTGTACTATCGGGTTGTGTGTTAATGCTTAATATACTAATCTTATCTTTAATAATTTGTCCTGTTCTATTATCAAATATCTTACTTGTACTATCATAATAGAATCTAATTTCTTCATTACTTTCAAAAATGTATCTTTGTCCTCTTGAAGTAATTGTATATTTTTCTCCATCTGTTTCAAATAACAATAACCAAGAAGCGTCTAACTGTTGATCAGTTACATCACCTGTTTTACCTGTGCTAAATTCACTTGTAATATCTAAATTGTTTTGTGTGATCATACGCCATTGTCTTAGATTTACATCATAACGTAATCCAAATGTTTTGTATGCAAATACTTGGTCAACAATCTGTGACTGTACATCTGATAACAATGTTTTACCAAACTTAGGTCTTAGTTCTGAAAGAACAGCATTTGTTGGAATAATATCATTTAGTATGATAGGTCCTGTACCGTCTGCGTTATCAGTTCTACCATCTCCAGTAACACTTACTACTTTTACCCACTTGTAAGTTATTGCGTTAGGATGATCTGCACCGCCAAGCATTAGCTTATGACTGTTGTCTGCCATAAAATGATATCCTGTTGGTGCAACAAATTTTAATAAAGTTCCTGCTTCAATAAATTTTAATGCACTACTTGTAAATGTTCCTACTTGTAATGTAGTGTCTTGTACATCAATAAACGAACCTGTTGCTTGATTTGTTGTAGTTGTTTTCTGTGACCATTTAGCACCCAAGTCAGCAACTAGTGTCTTAGGAAAGTTAGTCAAATAATAATTTAACATTTGCTTTTGACTTAGAATAGGTGTTATAGTATTTGCAATAACTCCTTGTACATCTGTTTTAGTAGTAAAAGTAAATGAAGTTTTTTCTGTAAATTTGTCTTTGTAAATGATACCATCTGCACCGTATAAGTTTGTTGAACTATACTTGCCTGTGCTATCTAACAGATCGTAGTATCTTGAAATACCTGAACTTGTTCTGTTTACACTTTTAGTTTTAATAATTTCCTGACTGATGCTTAACGGACTAACTTGATAGTCTTCACCAGTAACCATTCTGTTCTGTGTATAATATGTGCTAGGTGCATTTTCTCTAATACTTGCATTNGTTTCAGAAATAGTAGCATTGTCTACAGTATATTTTAATTCTAAACTAATTGTTAAGTTTTCTGGATTACCTGTTTTAGAAGTATATGGAATTGATACACTAATTGCAACTAAATCTGCAGGTACAATATTAAACTGATCGTTAATACTTGTTCTGTAATAAACTCTAAATGAACCTTGTGGTAAGTTACCAAACGTACCATCACTAAAAATTAAATCTACTTTGTCTTGTGTTTTACTTAAAGTTCCAAAGATGTTTCTTACACTTTTACGTAAGCTGTTGTAAACAATATTGTTACCTTCAACTGATTCAACTTTAGTCCATGCTTCTTCTTCAGCACCGATTGAATTTAGTTTGTATAACCAAAGGTCTGTGTTATTAATATTTGTTGCTTCAAGACTGATGCTTTGGTTAGTGCTTGGCGAAGTAACATTAAAAGTTCCTTGGTCTAATGTTCCTTGTCTAAAGTGTGCAAAATATCCTGAGTTAGAACTTCCTGGTCCACGACCGTCATCTCTGTATAAGAATGCTAAATTGTTTCCAGGTAATGGTGCTTCTTCAGATATAACGCCTTCATTAACATCTGTTGAAACAACTTGAAACTGCATATTCTTACCGTCAACTGTTTTACTAAAAGTATAAACAGGAACATCTGAATTACTTGCATCAAATCTGTATTGGTCTGTTGGTACTCCTTCTACTGTATCTTTCTTAATAGGTTTTCCAACAGGACTGTTTATTGGCAATGCCGCATTAAGGACTTTTTCAAATTGTTCTCTCCAATTGATGTTTGATGGATCGTTCCACAGAATAGTTTGACTAGCTAGGTTAGTTCCGTTGCTGTCTACAATATCTTCTGATGTTGCAATACTTTCAAACTTTAATAAGCCGTTTGCACATTGGTTACGTTTTGGACTATATGACAAGAGTCTAGCTAAACGTAAAATAGATTCTCTACGTTCAGCTAACTCTAAAAAGTTTTCTCTTGCATTTAAATCTACGCGGAAAGCTAGGTTTTGACCTAGGAAAGCAATAAGGTCAATTAGTGCAAGATATTCACTTGATTCAATATAGTCATTGAAATCTTCTGGATAGTTTTGTCGCAAATAGTTGATCATTGTTCTGCGTAGATTATCAAAGTCATAAGACTTGAACTCCGCATTTCTAAATGACTGATAGACCTTTTTCCAGTCTTCAGCTAACAATAATCTATTTTGTCTATTTGTTGACGACATTTGCTTTCCTTAATAATACTATTTATTTTGATCCATAATGTGCGTACTTAATATGGTACCGAATTTTCGTCAAATTTTAGACGTAAACTCTCCGATATATTGTACGGTAAGTACATCAAGTCTACATCAACTTGAAGTCCGCTTTCATATGAATCTATGTTAATACTGTTTACTACCACACGAGGATCGCTGTTTACAATAGTTGTAACGTTCTTTGCTATTGCTTCTTTCATTGGTTCTGTTAGCGGTTCGTGTATTGCGTCCCATATAACTGTTCCAAACGTAGGATTCATCAGCTTTTCACCCTGTCTTATGTGAAAGTGATTTAGTATATCCTGCTTGATCAATGCTATATCAAATAAGGACTTGCTGTTGTTATTTGGGTTAACCGTGCTTATTCCTTTGTATGCACGATTAGTAACAACGGGTTTACCTTTTTCTCCTGATGGAACTGTAATTTTTTTATATAAGTCTGCCATAACAATATTTACCTATGCTTTGAACTCCTTCTTAAACACATCTGGAGTAGTTGGGTTTGGTAGTGGATTAGCTACCGTTGTAATACTATCCCTATCCGTTAGCACTATTTTAAATGCTGTAGGATTTAAGTTTTCATGGTGTGTCCACGGCTCAGCTTGTGGTGAACGTTGTGAAAGAATACCCTGGGTTGTGTGACCAGGTACGCGATGTACGGACAGAGCGGACGCGGTAGCGGCCGTAGCCGCCTGCGGTCCATTCATATGGATTTCGGTAGCGGTTTCTGTATGGTTGCCTCCGCTGAGTATATCAGTAGTTGAACCTGCTGTAAGTTTGTTTGCTCCACCTGTGTTAACATCAAAGTTTGAAGTTGTTGTGATCTTTGTGCTACCACCTACAAGTATGTTTGTATTTTTATTTGATTCTATCTGTACTCTACCTGTGAGAATTTTGTCTCCTATATAATCTCCTGATGCTTTTAGGCTAAGATTAGCACCTGCTTCTATTGTGATATTTCTGTCTGCTGTAAAGTTAAAGTCATTTTTACTGTGCATACTGATTGAATCTTCTGCAAATATATCAATCTTACCGTCTGAGGTTAATTCAATCCAAGCTGTACCTCTGCTGTTACCTATGTAAATTAAATCTTCCGTGTTATGTAAAAGTATTTGATGTCCTGTACGTGTACGCAATCTCACAAGCTCGTTGTGTAATAGATTTGGTTGACCGTCTGTTTCGCCAAGATTTACATTNGCGTATTCAGGTGCACCTTCACCTGCAGATTTTTTTCTTAGATATTTGTCATTACCATCATCAAATACCAAACTTGTTCCGCCAAGTCTTGCTTTGAATACATTTGTAAAATCTTCCTTTGATCCTATTCTAGCCTTAGGTGCTCCTGCACTTTTATCAACAGGTCCTGGTGTGCTTATTCCAAATACTGNACTAGGTACTTCACGCCTTGCACTTGAACTTGTAATACCACGTGTTTCATCTTCTAATAATCCTTGTGCAATAAGGCTATCAGTAAATGCCTTTTGATATGGCTTTTTAAATTTTGTAGGATCTTGGTTTACTGCCGTTTCAATTTTTTTATTGTATTCGCCAACTGGTAATTTTTTACCTTTTAAATCCTCTGGTGTACCATCAGTTAAAAATGTAGTTGCGGCATTGCCAGGAACTGCAAAGTTTTGATAGGTGTCATTTACACAACCTATCCAGTAACACATATTAGGATTACCTTCTGCAAATATAACTAGTACCTTTGTTCCTACGTCTGGTGGAACAAACCACATACCATAACTTTGTTGTGATTCCTTATAGCTGTCATTTTTTGTGTTTGCAAACGCAGGTGTGTTACCTGCAAACGGTGAAAGATATTTTGCGGTATAAAGTTCGCCATCTGCAAACGCTTCGTTTGATGATGTATTTGTTTTTAATAAGTTAACAGTAAGAGCACCATGAAACTGTGGATCCAAGTTGTTGATAACAATAGCCTCATATGGGCCTGGCTCCATGGTAACAATTTCATGCTTCGAAGTTCTATCAATGTTTTGATTCTTTTGTATAGCCATTACACTAATGTTCCTCCTCTTGCTTCAATTAATTCTTGTCCTGTTTTCTGTTTAAATTTATTATCCGTATTCGTGTTTTGATTACCAGCATTAGGTGCCGCTTGATTTTCTTTTTTCAAGTTTTCTATGAATGTATCTGCTTCATCTTTAGTTAAACTTTGATTTGGCATACGTAATATTTCTAGTGTTTGATTAAACTGTCCTTGTGAAAATTCACTTGTTACTCTTGTAACTCTGTAAAGTCCGCTAAACATTTCAACTGTCATAGCACCGCCTTTTGCATCAAGAATTGAATTATCATAAGGTGTTAACCAATCGTTCCAACTGTCTGGATAATCAAATGGTGTTTTAAAGTTTACTAAAATAAAAACCTGTTGNCTTATNTAATCCATCTGAGGTGGTGTTTGATCTGTATCAAACATTATGGGTCCTGAGTCTGCTTGATAATTTCCTATACCACTNTCACTTAAGAACCACGGATCTCCCATGATTTGTAAATTACACTTAACCAAGTCAACGTTACTGTTAATAAGTGCATTATGGAATTCTCTTGCTATCCTATCCTTTTCATCTCCGCCAACTGCGGCCATACCAGAAACAATTGGCTGTACATCTGATGCACCAACCTGCTTCATAGGATATGTTGTTTCTGTATCCTTACCGTCGCCTTCAACAAGTTTACTCTTGTTTTCTGTTTCGTCAGTTGTAGTTTCACTTGCGAAGTTATGTTTTGCTACAGCACCTTTGTCTTTAGGTACTGGTGTAAAGAATCTATAGTCATACTTGATATCAAAGTTTATGATGTCTTTGTTTTTACCTGTGTAAATGTAATTGTATTCTTTTCTTACTTCCCTGATCATATTCTTTTCACCAGGTGGTTGATCACTAGGTTTCATCCATAGACTTGCATGAACCTTGTAAGGTATAACCTTAAACACGTAAATCTTAGGCATACGTGCTTTTTTGTTTTGTACTTCTTTTACAGGAACACTAAACACCATTGGTTGTATTGTAAACCATTCTCTGTAACCCTTGGCGTCTGGTTGTTTATCTAATAGGCTTTTACCATAGGAACTTCCAACAACCATTTCTTCAATTATGTTGTTTACTTTTGTTCCCTTTGTAAATTTAAATGCTCTTAGGTTAGGTGGTATTGCAATATTACCTTGTTCGTAGACATTTTTTTCTTTGTCATAACTTGCATAATAGTTTGCTGGTCTTACTCCGCCCTTGTCTAACTTATCCTCAAGCAGTTCACCTTTTCCTATGTCATTCATAGTTTCAACTTTTACACTATTGGCCTTAAGTGCATCTGATGTCTTTGATCTTTTAACACTAAAGCCTGTAACATTTTTAAACCATTCTTCGTAGTCTACATCTTGTTTACCGCCAGTGTCTCCGTATCTTGTTCTGTATTCTTGTTCAGGATCATATGTTGCACTTTCACCTCCGTCATCTTGTGACTTCAATTGTTTTCTAGATGCTATGTCTTCTGCTTTAGGAAATAAAATAATGTATTCATCTGCAAAAGCCTGTGTTTCTGTGGATTCTCTTTCAAGTAATGTTGAGTTCATAACTCTTGTTAAACTTTGACTTCCGCTTTGTAGTGCTTGTTCAACAGTACCACCAATTACAGTTATATCTGTTTGTATGCGTTGTACTGAATCTCTGTTTGCCGCTCCACTTGTTGCAATAGCTTCGCACTCATATTTTGTTCCACCTGCATCAACTGTCATTACAGCACCTGACATCTGTATTGGAAAATATCTTCTTGCTACTCTTTTTGTTTTTCCATCGTCAGTGTGTCCTACAAAGTCACACATCAAACACATTGGAGCATCAATATAACTGTTATATCCGTTAGTTTGTGCCGCAATTTGTAATGCTTCTAAAAACATTCCCATACTGTAAGGTTCTGTTACTTCAAATCTAAATTGATGTACCGGAGGCATTCTAGTAGGTCCGCCTTGACCTAGAACACTTTCTATTGTTACGTTGTCAATATAGTATTCAACTCTACCACCACCACCTGTGAATGCGCCTCTTGATTCCTGTGCAGTTGTTACTCTACGTCCTTTCATGTTTTGATTACCACCAGCACCGCTGATAATATTAACAACAGGTTCGTTTTTCATGTAAGTTTCATCTGGAAACTGCATTTCGTTAGGACTTAAACAATACATACTCCAAACTTGGTTATGTGTTATAAACTGTTCTAATATATTTGTTTGAAGATTACGAGTTGTTATGTAATTTAGTTTTGTAGGTTCTGTTTTTTTTACCGCGTCGTTGCTTTCAACATTTGAGTCACCGTCTACAATCTCGCCTTCTGCACCTGCATTTTCTACAGTTACACTCTCGTTAAGAACTTCACCTTGACTGTTCTCTTTTTTATTTTTTTCGAGTTGACTATTGGGAGGTCCCATATTAAGTTCCTCCTAATGCACTCTTTAACGGTCCGCCCTTTGGAACTTTTATTGTAATTCCGGATTTGAAATCATATATAGGATCTTCTATGATGTCCATGTTTCTTTGTGCAAAAACCCACCATAGTCTTGCATCATCATAAATGTCATGTGCTAATAAATCTGGTCGTTGATTGTATTGAGGTGCTATTGTATACTCAACATCATCACTACCTGCCGGTATTGCTCTAACTCTAAAGAAATCCATATGATCCTTTGTTTCGTTAAGAGGTGTATTTTTATAAGGACTTGATCCGCCGTAACTATCCATTAGATAAATCCTCCATCGCCTAGGTATCCACCATTAACATATTTCTTCAAACTAAACTGTGCAATATCACGTCTGCTGTAAACTGGTTGAACTGTTACTGTTATCAAACTCTGTGAAGGTGCCCAACCTACAAAATTACGTTTGTCACTTGCTGTGTTTCCTGTTTGTGATTGATCACTTGCTGTTTTAGGTAGCCCCATTGAAATATAATCAACGTCTTGTGGTAAGTCAATAGTAAACTGTGTAATTACAACAGGTACATCATTAAAAATATGTTCTCCATATCCATTTAATTTTGCTATAGGAGGAGGTGCACCAATTGTACTTGCTTCTCCACCGAAGAACATCTTTGTCATGCTTCTTAGATAATGTAAGGCACCTGCCCAATAACGTGCTTCTGTACCATTCTGTACAAAAAAGTCACCTGTAATAACAAGTTGATCCACTTGTGAATTCTGGTATGCAAAATACGGATAATTAGTATGTGTAGGCGCAATAGAATTATAGTTGGCACTATGAGCAACAATAATTGTAGGCGTATACGGAAACACTAGCCCACCTGTTTCACGAAGTGGTTGAAGCATTGGAGCTGAATCAAACGGAGACACATTGGGGACACTTAATTTAACACGCCAATCTCTTTCAACACTTTTTCCAAATGTAGCATTAGGAGCCTTGTTTGCATCTCCTATAGATCCACCGGGATTAAGTTCGCCATCTATTGGCACGTCACCAAGAGCTGTACGTATTTTTTTACCAATGTCTGCTCCAATGTTAGCAAAGTCAATTTCAGGTAATTTAAAATTACCAGGTATCTTACCATCTATAGGACTTGATCCTAAGTCACCGTGGTTAGTCATATCAAATTCGTTAGCACGTTCACGATCAGTGAACCCGTCTGCACGAACCATATTGTCGGATGAAATTACCGTCTTACCATTTACTGTTCTGAATGTTGCCATTTTGGTTAACTCCTACAAGTATTTAGTTGACTTTTTTAACTGCGTAGTTTATAATAATGTATTATTTAAGGTTTGGAGAAAACAAATATGAAAAGAGTGAACTATCTCAACAATAGAGATATCCTATCAGAAATACACAAGTCAAAAAACACGTTTTGTAGTTATACAGATGACGATTTTGCACAATACGACATTATTTTGCCTAGTGTAGACAAGATTAACATAAGAACTATAGCAGATGCTAAAAGAAACCAGGCTAAACGGCTTGGTTTGAAGGAATATGAAGCAAGGAAAGAAGCAGGCGAAAAGGTAAAGCAGGCCGAATGTGCTATAGACTACAAAAAGATTGCCAAAACAGACGTTATTTTTAGAATTATGACGTATGACCACATACCAGAAGAAAAAGGTAGAAAGAAAAACCCCAAAACTGTAGCAGATACAAAGACAAAACTTAATTTTCCACCATTCCAACATTATAAGTTTGATGAGAACGACAACTTAATATGTGTTGGCAAAAGCCATTGGGAAGGCGGAATGAGTAATGGATCATTTAACAAGAGCCACGGACAAGCCACAAACAAATTAGCTTTGATGTGGATGAAACTTTGTGAACGTTATGCAACAAGGGGTAACGTTAGAGGTTATACTTATAATGATGAGATGAAAGGTCAAGCAATTTTACAATTAACACAGATTGGTTTACAGTTTGATGAATCAAAATCAAACAATCCATTTGCATACTATACGGCGGCAGTTACGAATTCGTTTGTAAGAATTATTAATATTGAAAAACGTAATCAAAATATACGAGACGACATATTAGAAATGAATCACATGAATCCTTCCTTTACTAGACAAAATCAGGGTCAGTGGGAAAAATCCGTTGAGTTACACAACAAGGAAAGTTCTGATAAGAAATAGTGTTGACTTACACGATTTTTTCGTGTACAATACTAATATTAACCGTGAGGAAGAGTTTTGTTTAAGAAAGTAGCAGTATTTACAGACATCCATTTTGGATTGAAGAGTAATTCTAAGGTTCATAATGATGATTGTGAAGAATTCATTGATTGGTATATAGAACAAGCAAAAGAAAATGGTTGCGAAACTGGAATCTTTTGTGGTGATTGGCATCATAACAGAAATAGTTTGAACATTACTACAATGGACGCAACTATTAGAAGCCTTGAGAAACTAGGAAAGGCTTTTGAGAAGTTTTATTTCTTCCCTGGTAACCACGATCTATATTATAAAGATAAAAGAGATATTAATTCCATTGACTTTGGTAGACACATACCTGGTATTACAATGGTCAACGAAATGATGACCGAAGGTGATACTACACTTATACCTTGGTTAGTTGGAGATGAATGGAAAAAGATTCCTAAGATAAAAAGCAAATACATATTTGGTCACTTTGAACTTCCAAACTTTTATATGAATGCTATGGTACAGATGCCTGACACAGGCGAACTACAAGCAGATCATTTCAAGAACCAAGAATATGTATTCAGTGGTCACTTCCATAAACGTCAAGTAAAAGGTCCAGTTCATTATATAGGTAATGCTCTTCCTCACAATTACGCAGATGCCTGGGATGATGAACGTGGTATGATGATACTTGAACATGGAGGTGAACCACAATACATAAACTGGTGGAACTGTCCGAAGTATAGAACAGTAAAACTTTCAAGATTATTAGATGAAAAAGACACACTTATAAAAAGTAAGATGTATCTACGTGTTACATTAGACTTGCCTATCAGTTATGAAGAAGCAAACTTCATAAAAGAAACATTTATGAAAGATTATGACTGTAGAGAAATTAGTCTTATACCTAATACACAAGATGATGAAATAAATTCAGACATTGATATCACAAAGTTTGAAAGTGTGGATGAAATTGTTGCAAAAGAGATTGAAGCAATTGAATCAGACAGCTTTGATAAAGCAAAACTACTGAGCATATATAGAGATTTGAGTAAAGATGATTAAGATAAAGAACATTACAGTAAAAAACTTCATGAGTGTGGGTAATACTACACAGGCAGTCGACTTTAACAAACAACAACTAACGTTAGTGCTTGGCGAAAACTTAGATCAAGGAGGTGACGATTCAGGTTCACGTAACGGTACAGGTAAAACAACGATAATCAACGCATTATCTTATGCTCTGTACGGCCAAGCACTAACAAACATTAGAAGAGATAACCTAGTTAACAAAACTAACAATAAAGGAATGTTGGTTACACTAACTTTTGACAAGGACGGCAAGGAATATAAAGTAGAAAGAGGACGTAAACCAAATACTATGAAGTTCTTTATTAATAATGAGGAACAAGAGCTTTCAGATCAATCACAAGGTGACTCACGTAAAACACAAGAAGACATAAATGACTTGTTAGGTATGAGTCATGATATGTTTAAGCATATTGTGGCACTTAATACNTACACAGAGCCCTTCTTAGCACTAAAGAACAACGATCAACGTGCTATTATTGAACAGTTACTTGGTATTACACTACTTTCCGAGAAAGCAGATTTGTTAAGAGAGCAAATACGTATTACTAGAGATAAACTTACTGAAGAAAATGCTAGAATATCAGCAGTAACAAGCAGTAATGAAAAGATCAAAGAAAACATTGAACGTTTACACAGCAGACGCAAGGCTTGGATTGCACAAAACAAACAAGACTGTGATAAACTTGCAAAAGCAATCAAAGAATTAGAGCAACTAGACATTGACAGTGAACTAGAAGACCACGAGAAACTAAAAACGTGGGAAGAAAACACAAAACATCTTAACAACCTTATAAAAGAAAAGTCAACTGTTGAACGTGCATTAGAACAAGCTGATAATAATGTAAACAAACTTGGTAAAGACTTAGATGATTTAGAAAGTGCCAAGTGTTATGCTTGTGGACAAGACCTACATGATGAAAAACTTGAGGAAATGAAAGGCAAACTTCAAAAAGATTACGGTGACGCTCATGTGTATCAAATGAGCATGGCAGAAAAACTAGAAAAAGTAGATAATAAGATTTCAGAGCTAGGTGAACTTGATGCTAAACCTAATACGTTTTATGAAACTGCCAAAGAAGCATATCAACACAGAGGCAACGTTGACTCTTTGACTAAAAGTTTACAAGAAAAGACAGATGAACTTGATCCTTATTCAGAACAGATTGAAGATTTAGAACAAACTGCAATACAAGAGATCAATTGGGATACTGTAAATGATCTTAATAGCACAAAAGATCATATGGACTTTCTATATAAACTATTAACAAACAAAGATAGCTTTATACGTAAGAAAATTATTGATCAGAATCTTGCATACTTGAATAATAGACTTACATACTACTTAGAC
>FUFK010049396.1_pt1 | contig 17816 bp, 20 predicted proteins | sample 1021851 | NCBI WGS metagenome assembly FUFK01 (sample SAMEA51879418, study PRJEB19060) | metagenome | reverse complement strand
AACGTCGGAGGTTTTTATTCCGCCGTCAGCGCGCTTTCCTTTGGCGGACTATTGATGATGTTAGGTTTGATCCTCGGCGCTATGCTTGGATTGAAATATCTCTACTGGGAACTCGAACACCTGCCCCAGGGCTCTTCCGGAGGATCTTCGGAACCTGACTCGGGACTTGGCTGGAAAAGATACTCTCCCTGGATCGGTGCGTTGGTGCTGATTTCCGCGTTCTACGTTTCCGGGATCTATCGTTCGATGGCGCTCACCCGCACCGGAGGCCTGCTGCTTTGTGGTTTGGCATTCGGTATCGTCATCCAGCGCAGCCGTTTCTGCTTCGTGCGTGCCTTCCGTGACCCGTTCATGACCGGAGAAGGGGAGGTCGGCCGTGCGGTTTCCGTAAGCCTGATTATCAGCGTTCTCGGTTTTGCCGCTCTGAAATGGACCGGTCTCCGCGGAGAAGATGTGTTCGTCAGCAGTACCATTTGGATCGGAAGTCTGTTGGGTGGATTCATCTTCGGATTCGGCATGCTGCTCAGTGGCGGTTGTGGTAGCGGTTCGCTCTGGCGCGCCGGTGAAGGTCAGATGAAACTGATCCTTGCCATCATCTTTTTCTCCTTCTCCAATTTCCTCTTCAAAACCCTGATTGATCAATCGGAAGGATTGACCAGCTTGATGGGAGTGCCGGTCTTTCTCCCCGACTGGCTGACCTATCTCGGCAGCGTGGTCGTCCTGGCTCTTTTCTTCGGTGCTTATTACATCTTCGTCAGTTGGAACGAAGAAACCGACGCNNCCGTATTGGAAATGTAATTTTCCAAAAACCCTTTCCGCAAACTTTCCTCANGCATTTTACTGCTGGCTTTGAACCTTTATAAATCCCNAGTTTTTTTTTCAGAAAAATTCCCATCAGAGACCCCGCTTCAACGGACTCAATCAANGGATAAATAAATTTATTCTGGGGCTCTGGAGGAAAAAAAGGATTCAGNTTGCCAGACAGGTTTCGGCCTGGAGCAACTGTTCTTCATGACCGACGATTTCAACCCGGTCTTCACCCTGGAGACGGGTNTTTCCTCTTGGGAGGATGACTTTNTCTCCACGCAGGATACGGACAAGGACGCAGTTTTCCGGAAGATTCAGGTCCTTGACCAACATTCCGGAAGCACCTTTTCCGGAAGGNATGACCACCTCACGGTGTTTGACGGAAGTCGCTTCCGCAAAATCATCNTCTCCGGAGGTATCGCCACTGAGACGTTCCCGAAGTTGGCTGCCGCGGGGGTGTTCCGAAAAGATCATCACTTCGTCCCCGGCCTGCAGAACGGTGTCCCCACGAACAACACGCAATTTGTTTCTGCGACGAATCGAGACCAGCAGCGAATCTTCCCCCAGTTCCAATTCCCTGACCCTCATTCCCACCAGGGGTGATTTCGAAGAAATCCGGACCTGCATCAGCCCNGCCTGGTTTAGATGCCTNAAAGTCAGCATTTCTTCCTGATGCTGTTGGGANGCCTTGCGGGTGACAACCTTGTTNTAGGCGCGGATGATATCGATTCGCCNGAGAACCCCAAGCAGTTTGGGATCCTTCTCNCTTTTGATGACAGGCACGCATCCTCCGCCATGTTCCTCGAGATGTCGAAGGACCAGCCANAGCGGATCGGTGCTGTTGACCTTGGGCAGGTCCAGTGTCTCAGCAATATCACTCACCTTTTTGCCATCCAGGCCCTCCTGAAGCTGTAGTTGGTCAATGGAGCGGATGTTGACGATTCCAGTGAGTCTTTTCTGCTCATCAACCACTGGAAGNGCCTGATAGTGGGTTCGGGCAAACTCCTCCATCAGTTGTTCAAGAGACATGTCCATTGTAACCATTTCAGGGTGCCGGTTCATGGCTTCCCCGGAAGTGATTCCCTGCATCAGGTCGACATCATGCTGATCCTGCTGCAATACNACACCTCTTCTTTTCAGCTTCAGGGTGTAGATTGAATCGCTGCTGATTCCCCTTGAAATGAGGGTGCTGATCACAGAAGAGATCATCAGCGGCATGATGATTTCGTATTGCCCCGTCATTTCGAAGAGGATGAAAACCGCAGTGATCGGAGCATGGGCCGCACCGCTGAAAAAGGCCGCCATGCCAACCAGTGCATAGGCACCGGCGGGCGCAGTGAACTCAGGAAAAAAGAGGTTCATCAAATGCCCATAACCGCAGCCGAGCATCGCTCCCATGAAAAGGGAAGGCGCAAAAATTCCCCCCGATCCCCCGGAACCGAGGGTGAGGGTGGTGGAGAATAATTTCAAAACCAGCAGCGCCAGGGCCATTTCCAGCATCATGGTTCCGGCAAGGGCCTCCTCGATGGTATGGTAGCCGACCCCAAAAATGCGCGGTACCCCATCCAGCTGGTAGGTGTAGATCCCCACCGTCCCGAGGATGATTCCACCCAAAACCGGTTTCAGGGGTTCCGGAAAACGGATCCGGGCCCATGCGTCTTCCGAAAAATACAACAGTCTGTAAAAGATGATTCCGCCCAGCGCCGAGATCAAACCAAGCAAGGTGTAGAGGATCAGTTCCCAGCCGCTGATGAGGCTGTAATCCGGAACTAAAAATGCTCTGTGGTCTCCCTCAAAATAATGTGCAATCACATCGGCCGTAACAGCAGAGATAACCACCGCACCGAAATAAAGGCTCCCAAACCTGCGAAGCAAGACCTCAAGGGCAAATATCGCACCGGCAATCGGAGCATTGAAGGTTGCGGCAACTCCACCGGCGGCACCACAGGCCACCAGGGTTCGGATCCGTTCTTTNGGTAGTTTGAGGACCTGACCAACCACNGAACCNATCGCNGACCCGATTTGAGCGATGGGTCCTTCTCGGCCCACTGATCCCCCGGTTCCAATACAGACCGAGGAGGCAAGAGCCTTGACCAGGACNACACGGGGACGGATGACACCTCCCCGGAGTTCGAGGGCTTCCATCACTTCCGGCACCCCGTGTCCTTTGGCTTCCCGGGCAAAATAATAAACCAGGGGACCAACNATCAGTCCTCCCAGGGCCGGCATTAAAATCAGATGAAGCGGGAAATCCAACCCGAACCAGGATGGAACACTGCTGAAGGAAAAATCGTGAATACTCTCGATCAGCCTGCGGAAAATNACTGCNCCAAACCCTGCCCCAACCCCGACCAGCAAAGCCGTCCCCAGGGTCAATGCGGCATCGGTATCGAGCATCCGGTGATAAAGCCGTTTCCTCAGTTTCCATGTNCGTTGGATTTTGGGAATGATGCCCGGGTTATTCGTCATCCCTGNAAAGTTTGGAAGGAATTATTTCTGATCATGATNGAGGATGTTTCAAAAGGACCATTTCGAACGGATGACTGTTGTTGCTAATCCTGAACTTTTTCGCGCTCCCGGTCAAGCCAGTCTCCGATAAAAAGCTGATGGGTCGGNGCCAGTTTATANCGCGGTTCGAGNATAAAATTTTCAAGAAAAGGAGAAANTTCGAGGATGAGATGTTCTCGCCAGTTTGATTCAGCATTCATCCTGGCCTGATAACGCAGTTCCCCAATACCCATCTGGCGCTGGAAACGGAAACGTTCCATACGGTATTGAGGTGCAATGAAAACCGTCTCGATCGCCGACGCGCGTAAATCAAACTGGATCCGGAATCGTCCTCCATCCTGGAGACGNACCAGCCTNGCCCTTGGGATGTAAATCGGCTGTTCATCGGAGAACTGAACAAATCGGGAAAAATACTCGAGTACGATGATGAATGCCTCNCCACCCAATTCTCCACCTGNGGAATCGAGCATCGTTCCTTCGATATGACGTGTCGCCCAGCCAGTTTCAAAATCGACCGACGAGGAAAANCACCCTGTGAGCGCAGCAACGAACAGCCCAACACAAAATAAGCTTTTCAAATTTTTCAGAAGAAAATACGGCTTCAAAAATTCCTGTATGCTTAATTACTTCAACAATCCCCGCATGGCAGAGGTGGTATGCAAAATCATACAACACTTCATCCCAATTCGTCAGACTGGGATTTACGCTGACCTTGACTCAAGCTTCAGCTTTGTTAAGATTTTAGCTTAATCAAGGTGCCTGATTCAGCCCTTGCTGAAAAGGCTTTTCCCGCCGAAAAAGCGCCCACAACCTCATCACTATACGTCTTACCACCCCATGCTGAAAGCGGTCACTAAACTGTTTGGCAACGAAAACGAAAAGATCCTTAAGCGATATCGTAAAAAGGTTGTGCAGATCAATGCCCTNGAGAGTGAAATGGAAACGCTCAAGGATGAGGATTTTCCAGGCCGCACGGAACAGTTCCGGGAAAGAATCAAGGAAGGCGCCGTCGAAGATGACCTGCTTCCAGAAGCCTTTGCCCTGGTCCGTGAAGCTGCGAGAAGAGTGATCGGGGAACGTCACTATGACGTCCAGTTGATGGGAGGGATGGCGCTTCATGAGGGAAACATTGCGGAAATGGCAACCGGGGAAGGAAAAACCCTGTCCTCAACCTGTCCGGTCTACCTTAACGCCCTCAGTGGTAAGGGCGTTCACATCGTCACTCCCAATGACTACCTAGCCAAACGCGATAGCCGCTGGATGGGNCAGATCTATGAATTCCTGGGACTCNANNTCGGATTGATCCAACACGGCTTCGACGACCGCCAACGGCGCGAAGCCTATCTCAAGGACATCACCTACGGCACCAATAACGAATTCGGATTCGACTACCTTCGAGACAACATGAAATTCGCGCTCGAGGATTATGTNCAGCGCGAATTCCATTTTGCCGTCGTGGATGAAGTCGACAGCATCCTCATCGACGAAGCTCGGACTCCGCTGATCATCAGCGGCCCCACCGAAGACAACATCGAAAAATACTACCAGATCAACAAGTTCGTCTACGGACTCAAACGTGAAATCCGTAAAGAGGAAGTTGGGAAACTACAGAAGGACGAGCAATACGGAATCGCTGAAAACCTGGAAGAACTTGAGGACCACGACGTGGTCCGTGAAGGAGACTATGCCCTCGACGAAAAGGCCCGCAGCATCAACCTGACTGACAATGGTTCAGTNAAGATGGAAGAACGCCTCGGGGACATGCTGGTGGAAAANACCAGCCTCTTCGATTATGAAAACATCGAGGCCCTCCATCACATCAACCAGGCCCTCAAAGCCCACTACCTGTTCCGTCGTGACGTGGATTATGTGGTCCAGGACAACCAGGTGGTGATCGTCGACGAATTCACCGGAAGGCTGATGCCGGGACGGCGCTTCAGCGACGGACTGCACCAGGCTCTGGAAGCCAAGGAAAATGTCACCATCGAACGGGAAAACCAGACCCTGGCAACGATCACCTTCCAGAACTACTTCCGGCTCTACAGTAAACTTTCCGGGATGACCGGAACCGCCGAAACGGAAAAGGAAGAATTCAAAAAAATCTACAATCTTGGCGTCGTAGTTGTCCCGACCAACCGTCAGGTGATCCGTAAGGACCAGTCCGATGTGATCTACAAGACGGTCAATGCAAAATACAAGGCGGTGGTCAACCATATTGAAAATCTGCATCAGGAAGGCCAGCCGGTTTTAGTCGGAACGGTTTCCATCGAGGTGTCCGAAGCAATCAGCCGAATGCTGGGCAGCAAGAACATCCCCCATGAAGTTCTCAACGCAAAGCATCACGAACGCGAAGCGGAAATCATCGCCAGTGCCGGAGAATACGGTTCGGTAACCATCGCCACCAACATGGCGGGCCGGGGAACGGACATCAAACCGGTTGCTGAATCCATCAAGTCCGGAGGACTTTTCGTTATCGGCACCGGGCGACATGACAGCCGCAGGATTGACAACCAGCTTCGCGGACGATCAGGCCGCCAGGGAGATCCCGGAGGATCCCAGTTCTATCTCTCGCTGGAAGATGACCTTTTGCGAATTTTCGGCGGTGAACGCATTTCCAGGCTGATGGAACGGATGAACATCGAGGAAGATGAACCGATCGAACATGTCTTCATTACCAAAGCCATCAGTAATGCCCAGAAAAAAGTCGAGGGCTACCACTTTGACATGCGGAAACACGTCCTCGAATACGACGACGTGATGGAGAAACAGCGTTCCATCATCTACCAGCGAAGACGGGAAATCCTNGGAGATGATGTTCGTAACCTGCTTCTGGAAATGTCTGAGGACGTTGTCGACCAACTGATGGATCAGTACTGCCAGGAAAAATACACCGACCAATGGGATCTCCAGGGTTTCAACCGGGCCTTTGAAGCGGTTTTCAGCGAACTGCCGGAAGCCCAGTGGGAATTGGAAGGACTTAAGCCGGAAGAACACCACGAGCAATTCTATCAATGGGTGAAAAAACTCTACCAGGACAAAGTCGATTACTTCCAGCGTGTCGCCGATTTGAATTTTGTCCCGGANGGNGGGAATTCAGAAGAACGGAAGGAGATTCTGGACCGGATGCTGATGGACCTGGAACGTCAGGTGCTTCTGAAGGTCAACGACAATCTCTGGAAAGATCACCTGCTTTCCATGGACCATCTGAGGGAAGGAATTGGTCTGGTGGGGTATGCCCAGAAAAAGCCACTCGACGAATACCGTAAACAGGCCTTCGCGTTGTTTTCCGACCTGATGGACCGCATCAGCAATGAGGCCGTCAGTACCTTCTACAAATTGACCCTGGCCAATCCTGTGGCGGAACCGATCCGCCCAGTTCAGGCAGAACAACAGATGGAATTCATCCACGGAGAAGTTCCGGAAACGGAAAAGAAACCCAGAAAAGCCCAACCTGTCCGAAGCCAGCCTACCGCCGGACGAAACGATCCCTGCCCCTGCGGAAGCGGGAAAAAATTCAAAAAATGCCACGGGCGCCAGCAGCAGATTGCCTGAGANCCCCGCCATCATTCTTTTAAGGAAAAAACTTTTTTTATACACCTCCTTTTACAAAACCATTGACCTCTTTTCCTGAAACTGGGAAAAGGTAAACTTCTTTTNACACCTCATATAACTATTTTAAAATGATCTCTGAGAATATCCGAGTATTCTGGCAACCNCACTGAACCAGTTGTATAAGGGTAAAGGATTACCTGAAGCAAAGAGGTATCGAGTATGAATCCGTCAACATTGTTGAAGATGGAATGGAGGACCTCCAAAAACTTGGGGCAAAGAGTGNCCCTGTAGTTTCAAGAGGTGATAAATTTGTTTTTGCCCAGGTCATTCGTGATGTTGTTGAATTCCTGGAACTTGATGAAGATTCCAGTCCAGAACTGAATCCTGAAGAACTGGCAGAAAGGTTCCAAGGGATACTCCGGATTTCTGTAAGCCTTGTTGGTTTGTTTCCCAACAATACTTTGGTAAATCAACTCCCCAATAGACCAAGATCATGGAAGGTTCTACTGCACCATGTCTTTCAAATACCGAAAGCATTCTTAGATCATGAAGAGAATGATCTTGAATTCACCTATGAAATGCTAACNGAGACTCCTCCTGAACATCTGAAAACAGCTTCAGACATTGCTGATTTTGGAGAAGATGTCAGAGGCAGGTTCGATTTATGGTGGGAGGAAGCAAAAGATACTGATTTCTCAAAACAAGTTCCTACTTATTTTGGGATGACGTCTAGGCATGAATTGTTGGAAAGAACCGTCTGGCATTCAACACAGCATGCAAGACAGATAGAATCTCTTTTGGAAAGTATTGATGTAAAACCAAAAATATCTTTTCATCAAGATCACTTTAGGGGTTTGCCCCTTTCAGACATTTTATGGGACCTTTAAAATAATACTGTTAAAAATGAATGAAGAATTAAAATGATTGTGAATACAGTTTGGAATGGAAAAAGATATTTTTTATCCAAATGTCCTTCAGGATTTAATGTTGAAATGGACGCAACAGAAAATTATGGGGGAGATGGTAAAGGATTAACACCCATGGAATTGATCTTAGTCGGAGTTGCCGGTTGTATAGGTATTGATGTCACAATGCTTTTGGGGAAGAATCTTGAGAAGATAAAAAAGATGGAGATCAAAACAGAAGGCTTTAGGCGTGATGAGATGCCGACTTCATTTACAAAAATCGAAACAACCTTTACTATTGAAGGAAATATTAGCCAAGAACGATTATGGAAAGCCATCCGTTTAGGTCATAAAAAATATTGTGCAGTTTCACACTCATTAAATGCAGAAATAGATTATAAATTAAACTTAAACGGAAATTTAGTGGTTGAAAANTTAAATTAGGANAAACTTGCTGGTAAGAATAAAACTATTGAAGGAAATATGGTTAGAATAATTATTCCAGCTAATAAAATGATCCAATAAGGAGAAGTGGCAATAGCAGTTTCTCCAAGTCCCACTTTATTATCAGTTACCGCCACAAGAACAGATAGATTTAATCCAACAGGAGGAGTAATTTGTCCAATTTCTATCATCACGGTGATTACAACCCCTAACCAAATTGGATCAAATCCAAGATTTATCATCAAAGGAAAAACAATCGGGAGTGTCATCACCATTAAAGACAAACCATCAAAAAGACAACCTAAGACCAAATAAGTTAAGATGATTAAGGCAAAAACAAAGTATTTATTGATTCCAAAATTTTGAATCGTTTCAATAATTTGCTGGGGTATACCTAAAATGCTTATTGATTGAGCTAAAATGACAGCACCAACCACAACAAAGCCAATTGATCCATAGGTTATTGCTGATTTGTAAAAACAACTTATAACTCCTTCCTTGGTTAAATCCCCCCAAAGATAACCAAGAATCAGTGAGCTGATAACGCCCACTCCTGCAGCTTCTGTTGGTGTTGCTATACCAAACACGATGGATCCCATGACTGCAATCACGAGAAATGCTACAGGCCATATCTTTAAAAATTGGACAAAAGATTTGAAAAACGTTTCATCCCCTTCATTTTCTAAATTCCATAATGCAGGATTTTTTGTACAACGAAGTAAGATATAAGCCATAAAAAGGATCGCCATTAAAATACCTGGAACAATCCCTCCAATAAATAATTTACCAATGGATGTTTCTGTTAAAGCACCGTATATCAAAAGAGATAGGCTAGGGGGAATTAATAACCCTAATGTGCCTCCTCCTGCTAAACTACCTACTACCATTGAGTCATCATACTTCCTTTTTGACAATTCTGGATATGCAACTGAACCAACCGCAGCTGCAGTCGATAAAGAGGAACCACTTATCGCACCGAAAACAGTACAAACTGCAATGTTTGTATGGAGCAATCCCCCGGGTATTCTTTTAAAAATTCCAGAAAGAGAGTTGTAGATTTTTTTACTTACTCCTGATTCCAATAGGATTTCACCCATAATGATAAATAATGGTATCGCACTAAGAGTGAATTCATTCAGGATATTCCAAACAGCATTGATCGCTAATGAAGTAGCTCCATCAGCAAAATAATGTAGGATGATTAAACCGGTAAGCCCTAATGCAGCGCCTAAAGCTGTGCCTGTAGATGCCGTGAGTATTAATGACGATAAAAGAGTTGTCCAGAACATGCTCATTCAATAATCAATTTAAATATTTTCTTGATTGAAATNATAATGTTTACTGAAAAAGACAACGGAACCACAGCCATCCATGGTGATAGCAGTAATCTCGAATTTTCTGTTTTTAAATTTAATTTTATTGCAAACTCCATCCATTCAATGGTTTCGATTAACATCCATACTGAAAATATCAAATTTATCAAATAGGCAATTATTGTTAACCAAATTTTATATTTAATTTGAAGTAAGTTTGAGATTAAGGTTATTTTTACATGCTTTTCCGTATTTGAAATATACGGAAGAGACATAAACAGCATTGAAGATAATAAAAGACCTACCAGTTCTTCTGAAAAAGAAAGAGGAGATTTAAGCACATATCTTTGGAAAACACTGAGTAGCACGACTGCTACGATTCCAAAGCCTGCAAATGAGGATAAAAACAATAATCCCTTTAATAAACCATCAAGGACTTTTGAGATTATCATTNATGTAATGGGATCAAGGGAGTATCAGGAGTGATACCCCCTGAGATGGACTATCTACCAATAGCTTTCAAAATTCTAGCGCGATTATTAAGCGCATCACCACCAGCATCATTTGCTGCTTCTTTCCAGGTTTCGGCTGCAGCATCCAGAAAAGCCCTTTGATCTGAAGCAGAAAAATCCACTAACCAATCCACACCTTGGCTTTCAAGTTTTCTTCTAGCTTCAATTTCATTCGCTTCATCGTCCGTATAGTCAGTTGATCGTTTAAAAAGTTCTTCTGCCGCAGATTTCACCGCATTTTTGTAAGACTCAGGAAGTTTTTCCCATTTTTTTTCAGAAGCTCCTAATACATATGGCAATCCCGCGATGGGATAAAGGTATGAAGCAGAATTAGTTACCTCATGCAATGAAACTGTATGGGCGTATAGTGCTGGATATACTGCACAATCAACAACTCCTGTTTTCAAGGCCACATACATCTCTGTTTGACCTATTATTTGTGCAGAAACCCCCAATCGTTTGAAGGTGTCAACCATGTCTTTACTCCANACCCTCAGTTTTTTTGTACGAAGTTTCTCTATGGAGTTAACAGGTTCACCCTTACANAATATTGAGGCNTATAATATTGGAAGCCCCATAAAACCGGACGGGACAATTCCCCATTTTTTTAATTCTGCTGAATAAATATCTTTCAGAACTGGAATTGCTTTGATGTGCTCGTCTGAGGAACCAACCGATCCTTGGATGTATACTGCATTGAGCGCAGGTGCATCCCTACCAAGATAATTTGCCCACACAAGCCCCATTTCAGCAGCGCCTGTNGGAAGCCATCTCAGTACATCATTATTCTTTAATCCTAAAGAACCTCCATGATATATTTTAATGTTTAATCCACCATTGGTTGCATTTTTGACATCATCCGCAAATCGATCTAATTCTTTTGATTCATTTCTAGTTTCTGGGAGCCCATTATTAAACTTCCAAGAAAATTCAGCAGCATAAATAAAATTAGTNACAAATATAAAAATGAAAGAAATACTAATGTAAATTACAGGTTTAAGTTTAATCATAGCCAATTTATAACAAGAGATTAATGAAAATTAAAACAATAAGGTAAGACAAAAAATTATATAAAGATTTCAAAAAATGTCAAGAAACTTAAACATACGTTATTTTTCCAATATATTGATGATCTTTCAATGAATCAACGATCATTCATNAATCATGGATTGTGCCCAATAGATCATTGAGTTTTGATGAGATTGGAGGCAGGAAGCGAGTTGAAGATNGTGAATTCTAAANAATCTGAGAAATTNGANGGTGAAAATAGAGTATTGATAATCTCATATTAATCTTCAATACTTATTCTTTAGATGAAATTAATTCAAAGATATTNGTAAAATTTATAGTGAAAATTTTCCCAAAATTAATTTTAGACTGAATAATCAATGAAAACAAAATTTGATAGAAACAATCTATCCAAAGATGATTTTGAATATAATTATAATCCAAGAGTCGCTGTACCAAATGCACAAGAATATATTGATGATTTTATTGAGCGTTCAAAAACTGCACGTACTTTAATGGAGGGCGTCTATGATATTCGTTACGGCTCCAAACCAAAACAAACATTGGATCTTCATCTACCTAAAGACTCATCAAACCCTCCTCTACTAATTTATATTCANGGAGGNTATTGGAGAGCAATTGACAAAAACGATCATAGTTTCATCGCTTTGCCATTCATTAAAAATGGAATAGCAGTTGCGAATGTTAACTATGACCTCTGCCCCTCAGTAACTCTGACTGAAATTGTGGATGAAATAATTGAAGCTTTCCATTTTGTGAGGAATCAGGTTCAGGAATGGAAAACAAACGGAGTTTATCTAATTGGGCATTCTGCTGGCGCTCATTTAGCGGGTGAAATCATTGGAAGAAATTTTTTTGACCGTGAAAAAGATCATTCTCGGTTAAAGGGTTCAATTCTACTTTCAGGGATATACGAACCCGAAGTGGTTCTCCACTTGGATGTGAATGAAGACATCAGGCTTGATCAGGAAATGGCTTTCAAATGCAACTTGATCAACAAACCGCCCTTGTGTGAATCTCCCATAATGATCTGTGTTGGTGGAGACGAGCCAGAAGGATGGATTGACCAATCAAGAAGTTATTTCNAACTTTGTGATTCTCAAAATATCAAAGTGGANTTTAAGATTGTGGAAGGAACAAATCANTTTAGTCTTTTAGATCATGCAATGAGTGAAGATTATGAACTTAATAAANAAGTTATTGAATTTATNCAAAANCANCAAAGATTAAAATGACACAAATTTAAATTAAAATAATATGAATCTGCAGTTAACATGAAAAATCAGGCAATCGTTGTTCGAAAATATGGAGGATCCAGTGTTTTAAAGCTGGAAAACACTGAAATAGATGAACCTGGAAGAAANGAAATTTTATTACGCCAAANAGGGATTGGTGTNAATTACCATGATATTTATGTCCGTTCCGGGCTTTANAAAACTCTCGATCTNCCAGGAATTCCTGGTTGTGAAGGTGTAGGAATAATTGAAAAAAAAGGTTCTCAGGTAGATCATTTTGAAATNGGNGATAAGGTTGTCTACATCGACANGCAATATGGTTCCTATTCTAATTATAAATTAATTTCTCAAGAATTGGCGATCAAGGTCCCGAAAAACATNAAATCCGAATTAGTAGCATCAAATTATTTAAGAGCAATGACCGTAATCATGCTTCTAGAGCATGTTGCAAATATCGNTAAAGATCAATGGATCATNGTCACTGCAGCTTCAGGAGGAGTGGGGAGGATGTTATGCAAATGGGCAAGCTTACTGGGGATAAAAGTCATTGGANTGGTGAGTGATTTATCCAAAGTGTATGACAANNGCAATTCTGGNTGCGAATCTATCTTATGTATATCATGATAAAAATCTATACAAAAAGATCATGAAACTCACTGACAATAGNGGGGTAGNTTTTATTTTTGATTCGGTAGGTTCAAGCAAATTATTTGAATTGATAGATTTACTTCAAAATTGTGGCCACGTCATCAATTATGGGCAAGCATCAGGAATGATCCCTTCTTTTGAAATGTCTATGCTGGCACAAAAATCATTGACTGTTTCACGTCCTATTTTGTTCCATTACATTGAAGACCGGGAGAAATATGAATCCATTTCTAGAGGGGCTTTTCGAATTTTAAGAAACAAAGCAATTGATTATCCTAGTATTGAAATGTTCCCCCTTAAAGATGCCCATAAAACTCATGACATCTTAGAATCAAGAAAAGGGGGCGGCAGCCTTTATTTACAACCTGATTTTTAAANAAGTTATGGAATTTAAATATCCTGAAGCAATTGTTGAGTGCGATTGGTTACTCAATCAATTGAATAATGATAATGTCAGAATATATGACTGTACAACCATATTACACTATACTGATGATCATCCAGATAAACCCTATGATGTTGAGAGTGGTTATGAACTTTACAAAAAATCACACATTCCTGGTGCATCGTTTTTAAATTTACAAAATGATTTTTCAAACAATGACAGTAAATTTAAATTTACTCTTCCAAATTCTGATTATCTGGCTGAAGCCTTCCAAAACCATGGAATAGGAGAACCTTTCCATATTATCTTCTATTCAAGAAACGGGATGCAATGGTCAACCAGATTCTGGTGGATGGCACAATACTTAGGATACAAGAAGATTAGCATCCTGAATGGAGGGATTAATGAATGGGAAAGACTTGGTATGCCCACCGAATCCAAATCAAATAGTTACAAACCAGCTAAATTTGATGCTTCAGTCAATGATAGGATATTTGTTGATAAAGAATACGTTCATTCATCCATGAGTGATGATTCATCCATCTTGATCAACGCATTGCCTGAGGACCTGCATCGAGGCCAAAATCCCCGGTATGGCAGGCCGGGACGTATCCCCGATAGTATTAACATCCCATTTCACACACTTGTAGAAGCTGATAGCTTCAAGTTCAAATCACCCGATGANATCATGAGTATTTTCTCAGACCATGCTTTAGAGAAAAACAAAACCATCGTCAATTATTGTGGTGGTGGAATATCAGCAACTTTGGACTCATTTCTATTATATCAGCTAGGGTTCAATGATTTAAAAATTTATGATAATTCCATGAGTGAATGGGCTAAAGATNNCANTCTCCCCATAGAAAAAGATTAATCAATATTCATCAAAGGAATCTATGAAAAAAGGTTACATGATCAGTGCACATAGAAGTAAAGCCGACCCTCAAAAAAGAGGTGCTTATATTCAATTAGCTTTGCCTGCTATTGAGAAGGGNGGCGGAAAAATTCTGGCAAGCACCAATGATATTGTTGCAAAAGAAAATGGCGTCAAAGAACAAACGGTATTAATTGAATTTGAAAGTCTTGAAAAAGCGCTTCAAGCTTATGAAAGTCCAGAATATCAAGAAGCCCTTAAGGCATTGGATGGAGGGGCTGATCGAGACTTCAGAATTTTTGAGGGGTTGTAAAAATCTGAGTAATCATTCTGNTTATNTCGACATATCACTGGAATTCAATCTGATTATTCCTCCTATGTGCCTTTGAATAAATTTTAATTGTGACGATAACAGGGACTGATAACGTTTCTTGCAAATCCGATTGATTACATTTTACTCTTNTTATTTTTTTCCATATCAAACGAGTTGAGTAAGGTTTAAGACCCCCTTTACTTCCTCCATAAGATTTGAATACTCTTCCTTGAATTCGATTCGTGAAGAATCATCTCAAAGGTCCAAGACTATATTTTTCATGTATACCTTTGATGTGAAACATAGAAGTCATATCCCAATTAATACGGAAAAGATCGTTCAAAGAAATTGCATCAATGTTCGAATTCATCGTCGTCTATTTCCCTCTGCTTTTGATCGTCGTCCTTGGGCTGGGTTTTGCGATTTGGTTTTTGTTAACTCTCCGGAAGAAACCAGACGAAGATTTTGAGGAAGATGAGACATGACTTGCTTCTGGACTNGTTTGATTNCAGTATAAGCCAAATTCAAACACTGGAATCTNATATAACCATGCAAACGGAATCAATCAGCACCAATCAGGAAAACGTCGAGACCAAGGTTACGGATCCGTCGAAATCCTTCAATTTGAGACTTGATGGTAATCTAGGAATGCAGTTGNCTTTGATTAGCGGACTTTCGGGCATATTATACTATCTTTTTTCCTGTACTTGCCCTTCCTGAATATAAAATACCTACCATTGTTAGNCATACCCTATAAATCGCCTAGGGTGTTTTTAGCTATTGGTTGGATTTTGGAGAATCTTCAGATCCTGCCGAAGATTCAATTTTTTTCAAATTTTCTTTTTGCTTGTTTTAAAATCTTTTTCAGAGGGATTTAAAGGTGAGCATGAATCAACAAAAGAAACTCCTTTTCCAAAAAACCAACCATCATGCATCAATAAGAATTCTATTTTTAATGACATTGTTAATTTGTAACGGGTATCAAATTTACCTTGATAACACGTATCAAATTATTTTCATCTTGTTTCAAGGTTTGTTGTTGGTTTCTTTATTTGCGCCTCTGCATGAATGCTCTCATTCCACTGCATTCAAATCCAAATTCCTTAACCAGGCAGTCATGTTTTTTTGCGGGATGGTTCATCTGATGCCCTCNATCTGGTTCAAGGAATTTCATATGGAGCATCATNGACACACCCAGAATCCTACAATGGATCCTGAACTTGGAAATGAACGTCCNAGGTCGATTGGATCTTATCTTTTTTTGATTTCAGGCNTCAGGATTTGGATCGACCTTGTTCAAAATTTCTTCCGGTTGTTCNCAGGAAATGCAAACCAATCCTACATCAGANAGCNTAACATCNAGAAAGTCATCCTTGAGGTTCGTNTTCTTTTTGGAATATACCTTCTTCTCTTTATTCTTTCGTTNAANTCCAACAACCCATTCCTTTTATATGGTTGGATCATACCAATGTTCCTTGGTCAGCCATTTTTAAGATTATTTCTGCTTGCAGAACATGGATTCTGTGATCAAACAACTGACATGACAAAAAACAGCAGGACCACGAAAACGAATTTCCTGNTACGTTTTTTTGTATGGAACATGAATTACCATGCTGANCATCATTCCAGACCAGCCATCCCATTTCACAAACTTCAAACATTTCATAAAGAAATTGAACACAANATTAAATTTCAAGAATCAGGATANTTCNATTTTCANAAAAAATACCTGATGCAACTGATCANTCAGAAAGATCTCCACTGGGCTTGATTCGATGTATCAAACCAAGAGAATGGTTCGCTGGGGGGATTGTGATCCTGCCGGGATTATCTATACCCCAAAGGCCATCGATTATGCACTTGAAACCATAGAAAACTGGCTCATTGAAGAAATCGGAATCAGTTGGATGGACATGAGAAACAAGGGGAAAGGCTTGGCAAGTGTAAAATTTGATTGTGAATATCTTTCACCAATGAAAGCCGAAACCTTTATCAACGTCTCATTGAATGTCAAGAACTTGGGCGAAAGTTCCATCGATCTTTTCATTGAAGGAGTTGATGCTCACTCAAACCTTAAATACTTCAATGTCAATTTGCGGGGGGTTTATATTGAAAATAACAACGGGAAGCTCAATTCCATTAAAATCGAAAATGAATTGAGAAACAGGTTTTCTGATTTCATTGTTTCTTGAAAANGAATCTTATATCCAACTCAAACGAAAGAAAGAACATGGAAGTAGCATTAAAGATCATGAACACCCTCGAAAAACTTGGCTTGAACCATTTTTCTCTTGAAAAAACTTCAAGCGGGCAAACGAATTTGGTGCTCAATCAGGGACTTTTAATAACATCCATTGCCGAAAATGATTCATACCAGGATGTTATTGAAAGAATCATTTCAGAATGTGTTACGGTTCGGGAAATCATGGAAGAATCTGCAGACAAGTTAGAAGATCACCTGGTTCTAGGTTCAGAAGAAACCAAATAAGATCAATGAGATTCTGGATTGATGATTTACGAAACCCCAGGGAATACGTTCAAGACTGGGGCAAGGATGATGACATCTGGTCCAAGTCCTATGAGGAATTTATGATGCATCTGCAAATCCATGTTCAAGGTGATCAAAGGATCGGACACATCTACTTTGATTATAACCTTGGAACTGGAGGGACAGGATTGGATTGTGCCATGTTGGTCACATCNNNNGANTGGGAATGGGCTTTGGATGATCACTCAAGTTGGTCCTCTCATTCCTCAGATCCCTATGGCAGGGNAAAAATCGTTGATCTGATGGATGCTTGGAGAGAACAATCCAATCCTGTTTAGCCCATGAAGTACATAGTTAAAGTTGAAAACAAGAAAGTGTTTTCAACNAATGAACTGAACGAGGCACTNGAAGTGATTTCTGCCATACGAAATCANGACAGTTCCATGAAAAGATTCGGACTCTCAAAATATCCCTANATCGCAGATTTCCTGAACAAAGAAGAAATCTATCTGATCGGTGGAAGTATCGGATCCTGGAATCAATCCTGAGTCAGAANTACGAATTANANATTTNCTGAACCCAATGTCAGAACTCATACCCGGATTTCCTTACAGCCTGCTGATCGGTCCCATCGCAGTGGTGATCTACTTTGTCTATTCTNTTTTCAGAAGTATTAAATCCGGATCTCAGTCTGTCATCAAAAATGAGAAAGAGAAGAAATAGAGGGTTATGAATTGGATAAATATTTCTGGACCTTTTCAGCTTTGAGTATTGAGTCCCTATTCTCCGGATACTTCACGCAG
>FUFK010043537.1_pt1 | contig 17820 bp, 17 predicted proteins | sample 1021851 | NCBI WGS metagenome assembly FUFK01 (sample SAMEA51879418, study PRJEB19060) | metagenome | reverse complement strand
CATCACGCCATGGACCCCTACTTCTATCGCTCCCATCTGGTACACGAGCAGGAACTCGAGCACCTGATATTCAAAAGCTGGATTTATGCGCTACATGCGAGCGAAATTCCCTCAGCCGGTGACTACCAGCTTGTAGAAATCGGTGAGGACTCGATCATCGTGGCGCGCACTGAGACCGGAGATATCCGGGCCATGCACAACATCTGTCGCCACCGCGGCGCGCGGGTCTGTGAAGAACTGAGCGGCAATCGAAAAACCTACGTCTGCCCCTACCACGGGTGGGTTTATAACGTGGATGGCTCGCTCAAAGCTGCGCGCGAGACCCACGTCATGCCCGACTTTGACGCCGCANCACACGGNCTGAAACCCNTGAAGTGCGTGACCTACATGGGCCTGGTGTTTATTAATTGCGATCNCGATGCCGGCGATCTGGTGGCGTCGCTTGAGAATATCCGGGAACCACTCGGCGCCTACGACCTAGAGCACGCTAAAGTCGCGCATCGCAGGACTTACCGGGTAGAGGCGAACTGGAAGTTGGCGATCGAGAATTATCTCGAGTGCTACCACTGCGCCACGTCCCACCGCGCCTACGCCAAAATGCATACCTTGAAGGATCTCGAGGAAAAATCGGCACCAGTGGTTGCGAAGATGCTGGAGAACGCCGACGCCATCACCGGCATTCCAGGAATCTCAAAAGAACATACGGANATTTATCTGGACGCGCCGAGCTTTGGTGCCTGCGCGCATACAATGCGGTACGGGTTATTCGAGGGTTATGTTACCGGCAGTCAGGACGGCCAGCCCGTCGCGCCGCTCATGGGCAATTTCAAAGATTACGACGGTGGCGCGGGGGACTTTCAGATGGGCCCCGTCACCTTCATGCTCAACTATCCTGACCATTGCGTGCTCTATCGCTTTATTCCGCGGTCGCTCAACGAAACCGACATGGAACTGGTGTGGTTCGTGCGCGAGGACGCGCAAGAGGGCGTCGACTACGACGTCGACAAAGTCACCTGGCTTTGGCACCACACCACACTGGAAGATGAATACATTATTACCCGCAATGCTGCAGGCGTGAATTCCAGATTCTTTGAACCCGGCCCCTATCATCCGGAGTTCGAGTTCACTCTGCAGCAGTTTGTGCATTGGTATCTGCATTCACTGGAAGCCAGCCTCCACTAAAAGATTGAAGGTGGCTCATGTAGTACATTGGGTGCTGAAGGGGATGGTTCTCTCCCGCCACTCGCTGTAACTGTGTCCACGCAGTCACTCGACGCGCACTGGCCTCCCATGATGCAATGTGAAGGGGCATACGGTGTCTGAGGACGTGAACGGAGCAGCAGTTAATACTGCGAAACGCACCCGCGTACCGCTCTTTAGCGCGTTCTTCATGATCTATATCTTCGTGTCAGGCGGCTCGTTTGGCATCGAGGAGATGGTGGCCTCCTCTGGCCCCGGCCTGACCTTGCTGCTGTTGCTGGTGCTCCCCATCATTTGGGCGCTTCCTATGGCGCTTATCGCCAGCGAGTTAGGTTCTGCAATACCCGACAGCGGCGGGTTCTATGTTTGGACACGGCGAGGCTTGGGCCAATTTTGGGGTTTTCAGGCCGGGTGGTGGTGGTCGTTGGCCCTGCTTGTCGACACCTCGCTATACATCGTCCTTAGCGCCACCTACCTGCAAAATCAAATCGGCTTTAGCGACGGGATCTATTACGCGATCTGCTGGGCCGTCATTGGCGTGTGTACTGTCGTCAACGTCTTGGGCATCAAGATTGTGGCCATCGGGTCGAGTCTGTTTGCGATCCTGATCATTTCGCCCATTGTCGNGCTCGGCGTCATTGGCCTCGCCAATTGGCAATTCAACCCGTTCACACCGATGACACCNCCTGACACCGATCTGCTGGGCGCGGATGGAGCGCTCATCGTGGGGCTCAGTATTGGTATGTGGTTTTACTCAGGCTATGAGTCCATGTCGACGCTGGCGGGAGAAATCGAGGAGCCGCAGCGCATCATTCCCAAAGCCCTCATGCTGGCACTCCCCTTTGTGGCGCTGATGTATCTCCTGCCCACCCTCGGGAGCCTCGCCGCCTTTGGACAATGGGAGCTGTTCTCGGTCGATGGCACAGAGGGCACGATATCTTTCGTCGATATCGGGCGTGCACTGGGTGGTACCGCGCTTGGTCACGCGCTGCTTGCGTCTGTGGTCCTGGGGAATCTAGCCCTGTATCTGGATTACATGGCCTCAGGCGCCCGCCCGCTACAAAAACTGGCGGCAGACGGCCTTCTGCCAAAGCCCCTCGCGGTATTCNATNAGCNCTTTGGTACGCCCGTCGCGGCACTACTTCTGATTGCAGGCGTGAACGCGGTACTCGTCATTGGTCCCTTTCAGAGCCTCGTCATCATTGATGTGTTGCTGATGGTGGCCTCATACGCCCTGATCTTTATTGCAGCGGTGCGGCTGCGGGCGAAGGAGCCCGGCCTGGTGCGACCCTTCACAATACCNGGCGGCACCTCCACGCTGGTCATCCTNATCGTTCCACCGCTGTGCCTGATCGCCTTCATGATGAGNATCACNATCACNGATCANAGNGTNNNNCTCTGGGGGCTGGATCGTTTCAACTTGCTGGGTTTGGAGATCGGTTGGTACGGGATCGCAGGTCTGGTGGCACTGTTATCTGGCCCGGTACTGTACNCGCTGTTGGCAAAGGATCCTCGTCTGGCGGGGTAGATTCCAGCCTGACTTCCCAGTTGAAGGCCAACCCCCAGTGGCTGCAGTCATTGTGGCTCAGGTCTCGTACCAGAGCCCGTCGGGATCCTCTGGCCACACCCCTAAATAAGGGCCGTGAGCCTGAAAACCGAGCATCCGTCGCATTTCATCTGACTGCGCCGCAACCTCCTCCTTGGTCAGGGTCAGATACTGGTTTTCTTCCTGCCGTAGCCAACCCAGACAGTAGGTATTGACCACCGCTTTTCGCGGCGCGTCGCTCCGATTGGCGCCACCACCGTGAATCGTAGATCCCAGATAAATCACCACCGATCCTTTGGGCATCACGGCCTGCACCACATGTTCTTCACGGGCGTCTTCTGGCTTCTCCACGCCCATCTCTCTAGGAACCACACGGGTGGCGCCGTTCTCCACGGTGAAGTCATCGAGGGCCCATAGAGCCGAGATCTGCATTTCAAAGGGCAGCAAATGACTGGGGTAACAGGCGTCGTCAGCGTGTAGCACCTGTGCTTCTTCACCGGGCAGTATCTCAATCGCGGTGGTGCTACCCACCTGATAGACCTCGCAGTGAGGCTTGAGAATGGCATCCGCGATCGCCAATACGGTGGGATGTAAGAGGAGCGTGGGAAAGTGGGAGGAATATTTGGTCACACCACCGACGCGCAAGGTTTGATGGCCATTAAATTCGTTTTGATACAGATGGCCCTCGCGGTCAAACTCCGGGCGTAAGTCGGCACACAATTCCTCAGAGACCGCCTCGGGTAATACAGCGTTAATCACCACCGCCCCATTTTGCTGGAGGGCGGCCACCACATCGTGGGTGTCATCCGTCGCTGCAAATGTCTGTAGTGTCATACCAATACTCCCGCCGCGTATATATAGCGCGGCGTCGAGTATAACGCGCCATAACCCCGATCATGCGGCGGTCACGTAGCAGACGACAGCTCGTCGACCTACATGGTGAGCAGCACTTGTTCAACGCAGGGTCACGGGCCAGCCTTGCGGTGGTATTGTTAGCTGATTCTGTTTTGGACACCGCACTATGCAAAGCGCGCGCTCGACATCATCCATGGCCGCTTCAAAAGCCTCTCACCATCAAGAACGAGCGGACCTCACGGCTGCGTTTCGCTGGGCCGCGCGGNTCAACTTTCACGAGGGCGTGGCGAATCACTTCTCGGTAGCCGTCAACGAGGACGGCACGCAATTTCTGATGAACCCCAATCAATCGCATTTCTCACGCATCAAAGCCTCTGACCTGATTCTGGTCGATGCCAACGATCCAGAGACGATGAACCGGCCTAACGCGCCCGATCCCACCGCCTGGGGTCTTCATGGCGCCCTGCACCGTCAGTGCCAACATGCCCGCGTGGCCCTCCATGTGCACTCGATTCACGCGACCGTGCTATCGACGCTGCAAGATCCGCGGCTGCCTCCCATCGACCAGAACTGCGCCATGTTTTTCAATCGCTACGTCATCGATACCGAATACGGTGGATTGGCGTTTGAGGAGGAAGCTGAACGCTGCTGCCAGCAGTTGTCAGACCCGAATAAAAAGGTGCTGGTCATGTGTCACCACGGCGTCATGGTCATTGGCGACGACGTGGCAGACGCCTTCAATCGGCTGTTTTATTTCGAGCGCGCAGCAGAGACTTACATAAAAGCGCTGTGGACCNGGCAGCCTTTAAGAGTGCTGNCGGACGAGGTTGCNGAAAAAACCGCAAAAGACTTGGAAGACTATCCCGGGCAGGCAGAGCGTCACTTTGCCGAGCTCAAGGCAATACTGGACCGTGAGGAACCAGAGTACGCGCAATAAAAAACCACCCAAAGGTGGTTTGATAAATGGTGGGCCGTGCTGGGTTCGAACCAGCGACCAATTGGTTAAAAGCCAACTGCTCTACCGACTGAGCTAACGGCCCGAAAAGGGAAGGCGCGTATGCTAACTCTACCGGGTGAAAAAACAAGCCCCGGCAGAGCATGAAATGTACAACGGCCACCCGCGAAGCCTGCCCACGGCGTATGCCGGCCTCTTTCTAGAAATTCTCCAGCAAAAACTGCCGCGCTAACTGTGCGGCCGCGTGGGACGGATACTCCCGAATTACCTCATCCAAATACTCCTTCGAGCGCTGGCGGTTACCTTTGATGAACTGTACCCGGCCCAATTTATACAAGGCGTCGGGCACCTTGGGGTCTGCAGGGTATTGATCAAGCAGCAACTTGAAGTTCTGTCGCGCCAATTCAGGGTCGGGGGGGTCCAAAACCAGATAAAGCTCCCCGAGCCAGTAATGGGCGTTGGGCGCNTATCGACCAAAAGGGAAATCGGCGAGAAAGGCCGTGAACGCCGCGACAGCATCATCAAACTCCCGCTCCCGTACCAGCTCGTAGGCTGCTCGATATGCGGCCTCCTCACCATCTTGCGCATCGACNGCTCGACTGGTCGCAGGGGTCTCCGATGCCGCGGTGATTGGTGCAACACCCTCCGACCCTGTACTCTCATCGACCCCCGCAGCGGCACCCGATGCCAAGCGACGATCCAGATCGACGTAGCGCTCAAGGCTCTGCGCTTCCAAGAGCTGCAGCGCCTGAGTGGCTTCCTCAAGCAAGCCGTTCAGTCGGCGCACATCAGCCTCAAGTTGCTGCACGCGGAGCATCAGGCTACCTGAATCAGTACCCGTGATCGGCGCGGCTGTGGTTTCCACAGGCGGTTGCGCCACCGTCGTGGAACCAGAGTACGGCTGAATGCCAGTATAAGACGTGGCAGGTGCGACCTCCGACGCCTCTTCCAGAGGCGCCTGCGCAGCGGCGCGACGCTCCGCTTCCACATCCACGTAGTCCTGAGCAAAGACTGGCGCAACCTGTAATGAGGTGCCCAGNAACAAAAAGCCGGCGCATAACGCCGGCTTGATGGGTAACACTGTCAAAGTGAGATCCTCAGTTATTTAAGCTCAACGCGGCGATTCTGCTGCCAGTTGGACTCGCCAGAGCCATAGGCGACCGGGTTTTCTTCACCATAGCTGATGGTTTCGATGCGGTAGCTAGGCACACCGTTAGCGACCATGTAATCGCGTACGGCATTTGCACGTCGCTCACCCAAGGCGAGGTTGTACTCACGCGTGCCACGCTCATCGGTATGACCTTCGAGTCGGACGCTGTCATTGTTACCCAGCAACGCGGCGATATGAGCATCCACCTGCCCCCGGGCTTCGCCGGTCAGCGACGAGCTATCGAGGTCAAAGTAGAAAACCGTGCCTACATCGGCAGCAGCCGCTTCACGCGCTTCCTGAGCAGCAGCCTGTGCCTGTTGCTCCGCCTCGCGTGCGGCAGCCTGCTCAGCAGCCTGCTCAGCAGCTGCGGCAGCCGCCGCTTCTGCTTCTTTGGTTTCGTTGCTGGAACATGCCGCCAGAAACAGCGCAGCAAAAACTACACCTAACCACTTCGCACTCAGCGTTACTTTTTTCATATTGGTAGTCCTTCCCCAGTCACTGGAACTTTAACTTGCCGTAATGTAGCGCATAAATGGTTAATTTTCTCGCGTTGAAGCTCAGAAATATTGCACCAAACGAGCAACCAATTTTCAAAAACCAACAATAGTTCACTTTCAAAACACCTTGTCTTCAAAAATCCAGCTGCGAAGAAGGTCTAGGGTGTCACGTAAGGCGACCAGGCAGGCTCCTGAACGCTGCCTTCTCGGGCTGGCAGACTGAATCGCACACCGCCGTCGACCGCCACCGCACTGAGAATGCTGTCTTCACCGCGTTTGGTGGCATACAGCACGATCGAGCCGTTAGGCGCGATACTGGGGCTCTCATCAAGACTCGTCTCGGTTAGTACCGTCAACCTGTCTGTCACCAAATCAAACACCGCAATGTGATACCGACCGTCTCGCTGATGAACCAACGCGACATTACGACCATCCTGCGCTACCCGCGCCCGGGCGTTATAACGCCCCTCAAAAGTGACCCGCTCTATTTTTTGAGTCCGCAGGTCGTAGCGGTAGATTTGGGGTCGTCCGCCCCGATCTGACGTAAACAGCAATGATTTGCCATCCGGCATCCAGGTCGGCTCNGTGTCGATCGCAAAATGGCGGGTCAGACGGGTCAAGGCGCGGCTCTTCAGATTCAACAGGTAGATATCCGGATTGCCGTCCCTGGATAACACTAGCGCCATACTATTACCATCCGGCGACCACGCAGGGGAGTTGTTCAAGCCTTTGTAATTCGTCAACTGCTCCCGCTCACCCGTGCGCAGATTCTGCCGGTAGATAGCCGGTCGTGAAGTCTCAAACGATACATAGGCCACCTCTGTGCCGTCGGGCGACCACGCCGGGGCCAATATAGGGTCACGTCCCTCCAGCAGAACGATGGGCCGGCGCCCGTCGGCATCCGCAAGCGTCAGGCGATAAAAATCTTTACCGTCCGGATTGCGGGTCACCGAAACGTAAAGGAGTCGCGTTGCGAAAGCACCGGGGATACCCGTCAAGGTTTCATAAACTGAGTCGGATACCCGGTGCGCCAACATTCGCAGTTCCGCAACAGGCCCTGTCACGGTGCCGTCGGCCACGGCCGCTTGGCGAGTGGTATCGAACAGTTGAAAATCAACGCGCGCCTGTGACCCCACGCTGACCCGTCCGATCAGCACATACTCGGCAGAAATCGCCCGCCAATCCCGGAAAAAAAGCTCTGACTCACGGGTGGGATAGCTCAGCATGTCACGCCGGCTGACCGGCGAGAACTGGCCGCTACGGGCCAGATCCGAGTCGACAATCTGTGAAACATCCTCAGGTGGCGAGCCGACCCCTTGCCAGGCAAATGGCACCACCGCAATGGGCGTGGGATTCTCCACTCCCTGATTAATTTCGATCTGCAGCTCTGCGCGGGCGGCCGATGCCAGCAGCAGCGCAAATAAAATGAACCCACGTTTAGCTAGCACCATCTAATACCTCAAGTCTTCGGGCTTGAATATCAGCTGAAATCGCCGAAAGTTAGCCTCAAATGTGCGGTTATCAAGCTTGGCAACCTCGGGAAATCGCCCTGTCCGTTCCACTGCTGTCATCGCGCTGCGGTCGAAGGCGGTGTTACCGCTGGACTGCAACACACTGACGCCTACCACCTCACCTGTCGGTACTAATTGTATCGACAATATCGACACCATACCGTTGCGGGCACTAGGTGGCCGAGTCCAGCGAGTGATGACCGACGCCCGAATAGTGGCTGCCACGACGTCACGCAAGCTGGGCTCATTGGCGCCCGCGGCCGATATCTCTGCATCGACAAGAGAATCGATCTCGTTGCGGGTCAACGTCGCCAACTGCTCTGCATCCAGCGCAGGCTCCGGTTTTTCAACTTCCGCGGGTTTGGGCTGGGGCGTCGGCTCAGGAGACGGCTCAGGCGCGGGTTGAGGCTCAGGCTTTGGTTCAGGTTTCGGCTTTGGTTTGGGTTTGGGTTTGGGTTTGGGTTTGGGTTTTGGCTTTAACGTCTCTGCCTGAATCAGGCTGGCTTGAATCGGCTGAGTGCTGGGAGCCGCCGCGATCACTTCACTGGGGCCTGTCCAGCGCACCACCAGCATCAAGACCAACCCCCCATGTATGGCCAGTGTCAGGATGGCGGGCAGACCCGTGAAAAGCACCCGATCAGCTGACATCAGTTCCCAGCCGGACTCTCGGTCACCAAACCCACTGTGGGCGCACCGGCTTCCTGCAGCGCCGTCATCACCACCACNACGTCCCCGTAAGCCACCCTCTCATCGCCCCATACCAGTACTGGCTTGTCAGGCGTGCGCCTCAGTACAGCGGCCACCCGCTGCCGAATCGTCGCCAACTCAAGCGCTTGCTTTTCATCGGCACCCAGATTGAGAAACAGTTGACCGCGGTCGTTGATCGAGACGATTAACGGCTCGGCGTCCTGCTCTTTGACCGGCGCCGCATCGGCATCGGGCAGGTCCACCTCAACGCCCTGCATGAGCATGGGCGCCGTCACCATAAAAATTACCAACAGCACCAACATCACGTCGATGTAAGGCACGACGTTGATTTCTGCGAGCATCCGACGCCGACGCATGATCAGGGTCTCTGAGATTGATTCGCTTTCAGCGCATAGGTCTGGCGCTGCAGAATGCCCGAAAACTCATCGAGAAACGTTTCATACCGATTCAGCAGCGCGTCGCTCCGCGCCGCCAGACGGTTATAGGCCAATACGGCAGGAATAGCGGCAAAGAGCCCCATTGCCGTGGCGATCAACGCCTCCGAAATGCCCGGCGCGACGGTCGCCAAGGTGGCTTGCGTCGCGTTGGCCAGCCCCCTGAAGGAATGCATGATGCCCCACACCGTTCCCAACAATCCGATGTAGGGACTAGTCGAACCCACGGACGCCAGAAAAGGCAGATGCTGCTCGATTCGGTCTGTCTCACGCATCAGTGCCACGCGCATAGCTCTGCGCGAGCCTTCGAGAATTGCGTCGGCATCCATATCGGATTGTTGTGACAGCCGCGAGAATTCCTTGAAGCCGGCGCGGAACAGACTCTCCACACCGGTAGGCAATTGACCATCCGCCACCGCCTGATTGCCCTCGCGATAAAGCTGAGCGAGGTCGATGCCAGACCAGAATTGCTCCTCAAATACCAACAGCTCATCGTCAGCACGCCGCATCAGCATCACGCGCTGCGTAATCAAAAACCACGATGACAGCGAGGCCAGTACCAGTATCAGCATCACCGCCTGCACCAGCGCGCTGGCACCGAATATGAGCTCCATCAATCCCAGCTCTTGTGTCATGTCACCTCCTCCGTGGCAGCGAGTGTCGCCTCTACTTGCTTCCGCAGCGCTGCATCCAGCCGCGTGGGGCGACCCGTCCCGCGATCGACGCAAGCAATCTGAATATCCCCTGACACCAGCACCGCGCCAGCTCGGCGCACCTTCTGGTGGAAATTAATTGTCGCGCCGCCCACCGCCGATATCACTGCGGTGGCATGCAGTTGGTCATCGAGCCGCGCAGGCTCTTTGTAAGATAGCGACACGTCCGACACCACGAAATTCCACCCCGCATCCGCGACAGCGGCCCTTTCCAAACCGAAGGTCCGCATCAGCTCCGTGCGCGCGCGCTCCAAATACTTGAGGTAATTGACGTAATAGACAATGCCCCCGGCGTCGGTGTCCTCAATATAGACCCGAATCGGAAGGGAAAATTCCGCCGTCATGACGATTCATCCAGATCGAGGCTGAGGGTTTCCGCCGCGGACCCCTGAAAAGCAATACCAAAATGGGCATAAGCATGCCGGGTCGCGATCCGACCGCGCGGGGTTCTCAAAATAAAGCCCTGCTGNATCAGAAACGGTTCCAACACATCCTCAATCGTACCCCGCTCTTCCGACAGAGCCGCGGCCAGGCTGTCCACCCCTACCGGGCCGCCATCGAACTTCTCGATCATGGTCAGCAGCAACCGTCGATCCAAATGATCAAAACCCTGAGCGTCCACGTTGAGCAGATCGAGCGCAGCCTCAGCCGTGCCGCCTGTCACCGCGCCGTCGGCCTTCACCTCGGCGTAATCACGGACACGACGCAGCAGGCGATTGGCGATACGCGGCGTGCCTCTGGAGCGCTTGGCAATTGCCACCGCGCCTTCATCATCGCTGGGAATCTCGAGAATACCGGCTGAACGTTTCACGATTTCAGTGAGTTCCGCGGCTTCATAGAATTCCAGCCGCTGCACAATGCCGAAGCGATCGCGCAGTGGCGAAGTGAGCAGTCCTGCGCGCGTCGTGGCGCCGACCAACGTAAATGGCGGCAAGTCGAGCTTGATGGAGCGAGCAGCGGGTCCCTCACCAATCATNATGTCGAGCTGATAGTCCTCCATCGCGGGGTAGAGGATTTCCTCGACATACGGGCTCAGGCGATGAATCTCGTCGATAAACAGCACATCACCGGGCTCGAGATTGGTCATCAGGGCCGCAATGTCACCGGCTTTTTCCAAAACGGGTCCGCTGGTGGTTTTCAGCTGGACACCCATCTCCTCCGCAATGATGCTGGCGAGCGTGGTCTTGCCGAGGCCCGGCGGGCCAAAGATCAAGGTATGGTCGAGCGGTTCCCCGCGGCCGCGCGCCGCCGAGAGGAAGATCTCCATTTGTTCCCGCACTGCGCGTTGCCCAATGTACTCATCGAGCCTGCGCGGTCGAATCGCACGGTCCATCGCGTCTTCACGATGGTCGCGATGGTCGCCCCGATCAGCCGCTACAAGACGGTCCGTCTCGATCACCGGCGCACCCCCTGCTGCACTGCTGTCATCCTTTCGCCCCTCCAGCAACACGCAACGCCAGCCTGATCAATTCTTCGCTGGGAGTCTCTGGTGCCGCATCGGCGGCCGCGATCAGCTGTGCGGCTTCTGTCAGTTTGTATCCCAAGGCGACGAGTGCCTGTTCGGCTTCCGCACGTTGGTCATTGCCATGGGCGCCGGCTTTGCCGGTCTCGGCTTGCGCGGCGGATTCAGGAGACAACTCATCGAGCCAATCCCCCGCCTTGTCGCGCATCTCCACCAACAGCCGCTCTGCCGTCTTGCGACCCACGCCGGGCAGTGCCACAAGGGCGGCCACGTCATCGCGCTGCAGGCAGCGTGCGAAGTCGGCGGCATCCATCCCTGACAGTAATGTCAGCGCCAGTCGCGGGCCCACACCGCTGACTTTAATCAGCTCTCTAAATAAACGGCGGTCGGCAGATTCAGCAAAGCCAAACAGTTGTTGCGCATCCTCGCGCACCACAAAGTGTGTCAGCAAGGTGACGGGTTGGCCGAGTTCAGGCAATTGATAAAGCGTGGTCATGGGCACCTGAATTTCGTAGCCAATGCCCCCGACATCCACCAGAATCTCGGGCGCCTGACGGCCGATCAATGTGCCTCGGATTTGACCAATCATGCCGCCACTTTACCTCAAACGCCCAGCCCTGAAGCGGCTGGCGGCCAGCGCACCGGCGAGGCCTTGGGTGTGGCAGTGACACAGCGCCGCGGCAAGGCCATCGGCCGCATCCTCTGCGGGCTCCGCGGACAGGCCCAACAGTGCGGTCACCATATGTTGCACCTGCTGTTTGTTGGCCGCACCCGTGCCCACCACCGACTGCTTGATCTGTCGCGCTGCATACTCGTGGATCTCGAGATCGTTGGTCACGCAGGCCACCATCGCTGCGCCCCGGGCGTGACCCAGCTTGAGCGCAGAATCCGCGCTCTTGGCCATAAAGACGCTTTCAATAGACGCTACCGTGGGCTGATAGGTGTCAATGATCTCTGAGAGGGACTCGAACAAGACCCGAAGACGCGCACCGAGCGCTTCCTTGACCGGCAGACGGATGGTGCCGCTCGAGACGTACTGGGCCTGATTTCGCTCAACGCGGATGACACCGAAGCCCGTTTTTCGGGAGCCGGGGTCGATGCCAAGGATGACAGTCATGATGACGACCAGCGCAAACCAGCGCCTAGTGTGAACGATTGTGGCAAAAAGATCATGAGCCGCACGCGACTCATGGGAACTTACAAAGTGGCGAGAACGTCTTCCGGTATNTCTGCATTGGAGTAGACGTTCTGGACGTCATCGAGATCCTCGAGCATGTCGATCAGCCCCATAACGCTCGGCGCCGTGTCGGCATCCAGCTGTACTTCCGTGCTGGGCAGCATGGTGACCTCGGCCTGAATCGGTTCGAGCCCCGCAGCGACCAGCGCATCCCGCACCTCAGTCACGCACTCCCAGGGCGTCATCACNTCGACGCTGCCATCCTCAGCTGCCACGATGTCGTCGGCACCTGCCTCCAAAGCAGCTTCCATCACGGCTTCCTCATCAGCGCCCGGTGCAAACTGAATGAGCCCGGTACGGGAAAACAAATAAGCCACAGATCCGTCTGTGCCCAGATTACCGCCGCGCTTGGTAAAGGCATGCCGTACCTCCGCTACCGTACGATTCCGGTTGTCCGTCATCACTTCCACGAGCACTGCCACACCACCCGGCGCATAACCCTCGTAGGTCAGCTCCTCCATGTTGTCGGCTTCGCCGGTGCCCGCGCCACGTGCTATGGCGTTATCGATGGTGTCCCGCTTCATATTGGCGCCAAGCGCCTTGTCTACCGCTGCACGGAGTCGCGGGTTGTCCTCGACAGCAGCACCACCGGCTCGCGCGGCCACGACCAGTTCCCGGATCAACTTGGTAAAGAGCTTGCCCCGCTTGGCGTCTTGCGCCGCCTTGCGATGCTTGATGTTCGCCCATTTACTGTGGCCCGCCATCGTGAATCAGTCCGCTGCGGGTTGCTCGGTACGGCGGGGGCGCAAAGACAGTTCCCGCAGTTGCTGCTCCGAGACTTCACCCGGCGCCTCGGTCATCACGCACTGCGCGCTCTGGGTTTTGGGGAAGGCGATCACGTCGCGAATCGACTGACCACCCACCATCAGCATGACGAGACGGTCCAGACCGAAGGCGAGGCCCGCATGGGGTGGTGCGCCATGACGCAGCGCACTCAACAAGAACCCAAACTTGGATTCCGCCTCTGCCTCATCGATACCCAACAGGTCGAACACGGCCTGTTGCATGGCCTGATCATGAATACGAACGGAGCCACCGCCAATCTCGCTGCCGTTCAGTACCATATCGTAGGCCTGCGACAGTGCACCCTCGGGCTCTGCCTGCAGCGCGTCCACCGAACAGGCGGGCGCCGTGAAGGGGTGGTGCAAGGCCGTCATCCCACCGCGCTCATCGCGTTCGAACATGGGGAAATCGACCACCCAGAGCGGCGCCCACCCCTCGGCAATTTGATCCATATCGGCAGCGACTTTGAGACGCAGTGCGCCCAGAGACTCATTGACCACCGAGCGCTTGTCAGCGCCGAAGAACAAAATGTCGCCATCTGCTGCGTCGAGCCGTCCCAGCATCGCGAGCACGGTCTCATCAGGCATAAACTTGATAATCGGTGACTGCAAGCCCTCTATGCCTGCCGCACGGTCGTTCACCTTGATCCAGGCGAGGCCCTTGGCACCATAAACGCCCACGTAGTCGGTGTAGTCATCGATTTCCTTGCGCGACAGCGACGCACCGCCCGGCACCTTGAGCGCGGCCACACGGCTATCCGCATCATTAGCGGGACCACTGAAGACCTTAAAGTCGACCCCCGCCATCAAGTCATCGATAGATACCAGCTCCCACGCGATCCGAAGATCGGGTTTATCCGAGCCATAGCGCTCCATAGCATCTGCCCAGGTCATGCGCGGGAAAGCGCCCAGCCCCACCTCGAGCTGCTCTTGGAACAGGCTGCGCACCATGCCCTCAGTGATCGACATCACCTCTTCGGCATTGAGAAACGCCGTTTCGATGTCGATCTGGGTGAATTCTGGCTGTCTGTCCGCCCGAAGATCCTCGTCGCGGAAGCAGCGCGCGATTTGGTAATAGCGATCGAACCCAGAGACCATCAGCAACTGCTTGAACAGCTGGGGGGACTGGGGCAATGCAAAAAACGCGCCGGGCTGGGTTCTGCTGGGTACCAGATAATCCCGTGCGCCCTCGGGTGTCGCCCGGGTCAGAATCGGGGTTTCAATATCCAAAAAACCCTGCTCGTCGAGGTAGCGCCGAATGCTNGAGGTGATCTTCGCCCGGGCAATCAGGTTTTGCTGCATCTCCGGTCGACGCAGATCCATAAAGCGATATCGCAGGCGGACGTCCTCACCCACCGAATGGTGCTCATCNAGGGGAAAGGGTGGCGTTTGCGCGGCGTTGAGAATCTCCAGGCTTTTACCCAGCACTTCTATCTTCCCGGAGGCCATATTCGGATTCACCGTCTCGGCCGTGCGGGCGCGAACACGTCCGGTGATGCGCAGCACGTACTCGCTGCGCACGCTGTCGGCACGCTGAAAGTGCTCCTCAGTGTCAGGATCNAACACCACCTGCACTACGCCTTCCCGGTCACGCATATCGAGGAAAATGACACCGCCGTGNTCCCGGCGGCGATCTACCCAGCCACACAGCGTCACCGTCTGATCGATCAGATTCTCATCGATCAGGCCGCAGTAGTGGGTTCGCATCGNAGTTTCCATGGTGTGGTTTCCCGCCGTTAGCTNGCTTTCGAGGTGTCGGTCTTGGCCGCGGCAGCCGGTTTCGATTCGGCTTTTTTGGTGCCCTCACCTGAGGCACTGCCAGACTCGGCTTTCTCGGCTGGCTTATCTGCAGTATCGCTCCGCTCGCCAGCAATATTTTTCTTGTCGCCCGTTTTGAAGTCGGTCTCNTACCAGCCGCCGCCAGACAAGCGGAAAGCNGGGGCGCTGACCTGTTTCTTCAAGGCGGGTTTTCCGCATTCNGGGCAGTCAGTCAACGGNTCATCGGCCAATTTTTGAATGGCCTCCAGCGAGTGTCCACAGTCCTGACAGCAGTATTCGTAAATCGGCATAGTGCTCTCCCCGAGCAGGGTCCGATTTTGAACGGCTCTGCCAGAGCTTAAGGGTCTCTCTAAAGGGTCTCTCTATAAGGGCGCGGAGCGTACCGTAAACCCTGAATCAGTGAAAGATACGNAGAGNGTGAACATTCAGCTTCCCACCCTGAGACCGACTGTGAAAAAGGGCCATGCGCTCGCTTATGGCGGCNCGCAATCTCAGATCAGTTGGCGAAGCCCTTCATTTTCTTCAATGCCCGAATTCTGACACCGGTGCTCGCCGGCTTGGCCTTGAACCAGGTTTCTTCCTTGGTGAACGGGTTGATACCTCGCCGCGCTTTGATCGCGGGTCTTCGCACCGTAGTGACTTTCATCAGCCCCGGCAGGCTGAACTGACCGTAGCCCTCATCACAAATGCTCGCTTCGATGAGCCNCTCGAGGGAACCCCACACTTTTTTGACCNCCGACTTGGCCATACCACTGTCTTCGGCCAGCGCATCAAACACCTGCGACTTGGTGAGCTTGGTTTTCACCGGCTTCATTTTTTTGGCAACAACGGCTTTTTTCGGTTGCTTGTCGGTTTTCGTCTTTCCCATTGGCCTGCCTCACGCGATTACCCCAACCAGGGCGGCATCGCCCCGACTCCTTAGGAAACGATTCAACAACACCCGGCAGCCACCGACAAGCAAGGCTAGCACCAACCATNCCTAGNTNNCCNTGGTTAGCGTCCCATAGGCTGAGCCCNACGNGCAGAATCATCTACGCCGTCACCGGTATCAAGACATCGCCGGCACATCTAGGATTCACATCGCCATAACTGTACGGCCTGCACNCGGCCCCTTTANAATGAACGCCATCTGNGTGGAGTGTGTTATGCGAACCAGTGAGTTCCTNCTGTCGACNCTNAAAGAGACCCCTTCAGACGCTGAGGTTGTCAGCCATCAGCTCATGCTGCGGGCCGGGTTGATCCGCCGGGTCGCCGCCGGTATCTATAACTGGATGCCGCTGGGGCTTCGCGTGCTGCGNAGAGTTGAGCACATTGTCCGGGAAGAAATGGAGCGCGCCGGCGCGCTGGAGCTGAGCATGCCGGTGGTACAGCCGGGCGAGCTGTGGGAAGAGTCTGGCCGCTGGGAGCTCTACGGACCCGAGCTGTGTCGACTGGAGGACCGTCACCAGCGCCCCTTCTGCCTCGGGCCCACACACGAAGAGGTCATTACACAGATCGCCAAAAGCGAGATCAAAAGCTACAAACAACTGCCGATCAATCTTTTCCAGATCCAGACCAAATTCCGCGACGAAATCCGGCCGCGCTTTGGCGTGATGCGCTCAAGGGAGTTCATNATGAANGACGCCTACTCCTTTCATATTGATCAAGCGTCACAGGAACAGACCTATTGGCGCATGCACGAAGCCTACACCGCGATCTTTACCCGGCTCGGCCTCGACTTCCGNGCGGTCGAGGCNGATACCGGCGCNATTGGTGGGGCACACTCCCACGAGTTCCATGTTTTGGCAGAAAGTGGCGAAGACGCCATTGCCTTTTCTACCGGCAGCGACTACGCGGCCAACGTGGAGCTNGCGCCCGCCCTGCCAGCGGCTAGTGGCGCCACCGAAGACGGCGAAATGCCCGCGCTGGAGAAATTCGCGACGCCCGGCATGACCACGATTGATGCGCTCGCCGAGCAGCTGGGTATTCCCGCCGAGCAGTCGATCAAAACACTGCTCGCCAAAGACGAGCACGGCGAGCTGGTGGCGCTGGTCGTTCGCGGNGACCATCGCCTGAATGCCNTCAAGGCGGCCAAGTTGCCGGGCATGGCGTCGCCGCTGGTGATGGCGGAGCCCGATGAGGTGAAAGCCTGTCTGGGCGCCGGCTTTGGTTCACTGGGCCCTGTTGGCGCCCCCNTCAGGGTTGTNGTGGATCATACCGCGGCGCAAATGCNCAGTTTCGTATGTGGCGCCAATGAGGACGGCTACCACGTCAAGGGCGCCACCTGGCGCCGCGACGTCCCCGATGCCGAGTTTGCCGATATTCGTGAGATTGTGAGCGGCGACCCGAGCCCCTGCGGCGAGGGCNCNCTGNAGATTCGCCGGGGCATTGAGGTCGGCCATATTTTTCAGTTGGGCACCAAGTACTCCGAGTCCATGAATGCTTCCGTGCTGGANGAACAGGGCCGCAGCCAGCCCATGGTCATGGGCTGTTACGGCATTGGTATTACACGCATCGTCGCGGCCGCCATTGAGCAAAACCATGACGACAACGGCATCATCTGGCCCTCCGCGATGGCGCCTTTCGACGTAGCCATCGTCCCGCTGGGCATGGACAAGTCAGAAGTGGTGCGNGAGGCNACCGAGCAGCTCTACGCNGCCTGTGCGGATGCAGGCNTCAGCGTGTTGCTNGACGACCGNTCGGAGCGGCCGGGGGTNAAGTTCGCNGAAATGGAGCTTTTGGGCATGCCGCTGAGGGTGACCGTGGGAGAACGGTCGCTGGCCGAGGGTCATCTTGAGCTCACCCAGCGCCGCGGCGGCGAGACCGACATGGTCTCGCCCGCCGACATCATCGGCCGCCTACAGCAGCTGCTTGCCGGCGGCTGATCGGTGTGCGCCCCACTCAGCTCGGGATTCTGTTCCCACTACTACTGCTAACCGCTACGGCACTCAAAGCCGAGTCTGAAGAGGACAGGGCCGCGCTCACCGCTTATCTGAACCGTGCTTTATCCGC
>FUFK010038120.1_pt1 | contig 17831 bp, 17 predicted proteins | sample 1021851 | NCBI WGS metagenome assembly FUFK01 (sample SAMEA51879418, study PRJEB19060) | metagenome | reverse complement strand
TTTTTCTTCCATTCTTTTGCCATTTTTTTTCCGACTTTTTGGAAATGTTTTTCTAAATCAGCATTTACTTTGCCTACTACCATTCCTGCAGCAGCTAGAGCTTTTTTATCTTCTATATTTCCAACTCTAGAAAGCATCCAACCTTTTTCTTCTGCAGCAGCAGCTTCTCTTTTAATTAGCATTTGAGTATCAGCATCTAGTTTATTCCAAGATCCTCTATGTGCAACAACCATATTTTTTGGGAACCAAGCAGCGATNTCATAGAAATATTTAACACCGTTCTCCCATATTTTGCTATTTTTACCAGTTGTTGGCGATGTAATCATACTTTCAACTGCTCCAGTTGAAAATGCTTGACTGATTTCAGCNGCNTCAATTTTAGTTGGAGCCATACCTGTAAGTTCTGCAATTCTAATTGTTGCAGAATTATAAGCTCTAAATTTTAAACCTTCTAGATCTGAAACACTATTGATTTCATTTTTGCTATATAGTCCTTGTGCAGGCCATGGCACAGCATATAAAAATACTAATCCTTTTTGGTTTAAACTTTCAATGATTGCTGGCTTCGAAGCTTGATAAAGTTTCATAGCATCGTCATATGAAGTTGCTAAAAAAGGTTGTGAGTCAATTTCAAGAATAGGGTCAACTTTTCCNAATGCTGACATAAATCTTTCNCCCATCTGTGCTTGACCAGTTCTTACCGCTCTAAAGATTTCTCCACCTTTAAATAATGATCCACCAGGATGTGTAACTATTGTAAGNTTTCCTCCACTTTTCTCTGAAACATTTTTAGCAAATTCTGCNGCATTTGCTGAGTGAAAGTTGCTCGCACCATAAGCTAAAGCCATATCCCACTTTTCAGAAGCATTTACATTTGCTATTAACAAGACAGAAAATAAAATAGAAAACAAAGTTTTTAAAATTTTCATTAATCCTCCTTAATTTTTAAAAAATACATCTCATTATGTATTATTTATTAAATCAATAAAAATTTTCCCATGTTTTATTGAAAAATTTGAAATTGTTACTATTATATTGTTATCTTGATTGAAGAAGCCCTTATTTTACTGCAAATTATCTTTATAGATATTATATTGGCAGCTGATAACGCCATAATAATTGGTCTAATTGCGGCTAATTTTGTCCCAAAGAATAGAAAAAAAATCATATTTTGGGGAGTGGTCGGAGCTTTAATTTTTAAAGTTTTATTCGCAGTATTTGCGACCTATTTATTCAAATTTTACTTCATAAAAATTCTTGGAGGTTTACTTCTAATTTGGATAGTAAATGATCTTAGAAAAGATCTTTTACAAGCTCAGAGACAAATTAAATCACCAACAAAGAAATCCTTAGAACCTTCATTTGCAAAGGGTATGTATAAAGTGCTTTTCGCCGATATAACAATTAGTTTTGATAATGTTATAGGTGTTGTTGGTGCTTCTAAGGGCAACTTTGGGTTTATGATTTTTGGTTTAATTTTATCTGTAGTCCTCACAGGTGCTATGGCCACTTATTTAGCAAATTATATTCAGAAACATTTATGGGTCGTCTATATTGGAATAGCAGTTATTCTTATACTTGCAATACAGCTTATTATTGGTGGACTTGTTGACTTAGAAATTCTAAAAATTAATGAGGAATTTAAAAAGTATTTTTAGTAAGAATGCTTTAATGATGGATATGAACCTCTTTTCACATCTGACCCAAATTTTTTAACTGCATTTCTAATATTACTTTTAAAATTAGCATATTTCTTAACGAATTTTATTTTACTATTAGTCAAACCTAATAAATCGTCTAAAACTAAAATCTGACCATCACAAAACTTTGATGATCCAATTCCTATTGTTGGAATATCAATCGTCTCAGTAATTTTTTTTGAAAGTTTTTTCTCAATACATTCTAGTACAATAGCAAAAACACCTGCTTCTTCTAAGATTTTTGAATCTTTTAATAAATTTTTTTTTTCTTTTTCAGTCTTACCTTTATATCTAAATCTACCTCTTTGAGATTGTGGAGTTATACCTATGTGACCCATTACTGGAATTTTATTATTTACTAAATGTTTAATTATATCTTTGATCTTACTACCTCCTTCTAATTTGATACCATCACATTTTGTTTCTTTAATTATTTTTTTACAATTTTTTAGCGCCTGCAATTTATTTTTATATGTATTAAATGGCATATCTACAATCATTAAACTTTTTTTTACTCCTTTTCTTACACTTTTAGAATGTTCAATCATCATAGATAGATTTACTTTTCTTGTTGTATCAAAATTATATAAAACAGAACCCAAGGAATCTCCAACGAGTACAAGGTCTGTGTATTTATCAACTTCTTCAGCAATATTTTTCGAGTAGGCTGTTAAGCAGACTATTTTTGACTTATTTTTTTTTTTTAATATAAGCCTACTTATTTTCGAAGGCATAAATATTTATTACCAAGTGCCTGTATTTTCCATAGATTTCCATGGTTCTATTGGTTCCAAGTAGCCATCTTGAAGTATTTCAACAGAAATTTTATCTGGAGATCTAACAAATGCCATATGACCATCTCTTGGTGGTCTGTTAATTGTATAACCCATGTCTCTTAATCTTTGACAAGTCTCATATATATTTTCAACTCTGTACGCCAAATGTCCAAAGTTTCTTGAACCATCACCCAAACTATCTCCATCCCAATTGTATGTTAATTCTATTTCAGCTTTCTCGTCATCTGGAGCAGCAAGAAATACTAAAGTATACCTGCCCTTTTCACTGTCTTTTCTTCTTGTTTCTTTAAGGCCTAACCCTTCACAGAAAAATCTTAATGACTCGTCTATGTTTGAGACTCTAATCATTGTGTGTAAATATTTCATATAGATTAGTTATATAGTCTTATTATTCCAATTCAATAGTACTTGGTGGTTTGGAAGTAATATCATAAACAACTCTATTAATACCTCTAATATTATTTACAATTTGATTAGATACTGTTTGCATAAAAGATTTATTAAATTGGAAAAAATCTGCGGTCATTCCATCTTCTGAAGTAATAGCTCTTAACAAACAAAGATATTCGTAAGTTCTATTATCACCCATTACCCCGACTGTTTTTACAGGAAGTAAGGCGGCATATGCTTGCCAAATTTTGTGATATAAATTATTGTCTTTTAAGGATTTGATAAAATAATTGTCAGCCTCTTTTAAAATTTTTATTTTTTCTTCAGTTATTATACCAGGCATTCTTATTGCGAGACCTGGTCCTGGAAATGGATGCCTAGATATTATTTCCTTACTTAGTCCAAGTTCTAATCCTAGTTTTCTAACTTCATCTTTAAAAAGATATTTAAGTGGTTCTACTAATTTAAGTTTCATTTTTTCTGGCAAACCACCTACATTATGATGTGATTTAATTTTTGATGTTTGACTTCCTGTCACAGATTTACTTTCAATTAAATCAGGGTATAAAGTTCCCTGAGCTAAGAATTTTACATTTTTAATTTTATTTGAGTATTTCTCGAAAATTTTAATAAATAGGTTTCCTATGATTTTTCTTTTTTTTTCTGGATCAGAAATATTTTTTAATTTTGACAAAAATAACTTTTCAGCATTTACATAAATCAGATTTATTTTAAATCTCTTTTTAAAAGTATTTACAACTTGCTTTTCTTCATTTTTTCTAAGCAAACCAGTATTGACAAAGATGCATGTTAATTTTTTTCCTATAGCATTTGATAGTAATTTAGCAACTACACTACTATCAACACCTCCAGATAATGCACAAATAACCTTTGAATTTCCTACACTGTTTCTTACTTCATTTATTAATTTTTTTTTCTGATCTCTTGAGGACCAGTTTTTAGTTAATTTACATATAGAAAATATAAAATTTTTTAATATTACCTTTCCTTTAATTGTATGACTTACCTCNGGATGAAATTGGATACCAAACATTTTTTTTTCTACGTTTTCGATAATACACATCTTAGAATTGATACTTTGTGCAATTATTTTAAAGTCTTTTGGTAATTTTGTCACTTGGTCTGCATGGCTCATCCATACATTATTTTTTCCTTTAGAAAAAAAATTTTTTGTTAATTTACTTGTTTTTATTTCTTTTACTTCAGCTAGTCCAAATTCTCTATGCTTAGAACTTCTTACACTTCCACCCATAGCTTTTGAGATGATTTGATGGCCAAAACATATACCTAGTACGGGTACATCTAGTTTTAGAATTTTATTATTAAATTTTACTTTTTTACTTTCATAAACATTCAAAGGTCCGCCAGATAAAACTATGCCTTTAATATTTTTTTCAAAGTTTATGACTTTTTCTATTTTTTTGTGACTTACTATTTCGCAATAAATACCTAGTTCTCTTACTTTCCTTGCAATTAGTTGTGTAAATTGAGAACCAAAATCTACAATAAGTATTTTGTTGAGAGTATTCTCAAGACGCATCTTTTCTTTCAAAATCTTTTAAACGGCTCTCAATTGAAGCAATTTTTTCACACATCTCAACACAAATTTTCTTAAAATCTTTACTTAATTCATCTGCTTTTGAAAAGTTTGACCTTTCTAGTTCCATATCAATTAAGAGGAACATTGCTTCTTCATTCTTGGGATCTAAAAGTAAGGTGGTTTTAATATTTTTTTCCTCTTGTCTCTTATCTTCTTCAATTTTAAATATTTTAGCAAGATAAAGGTAAGAAACAGAGTCTTTAGGATTATAAACTATGTTTTTATGAAATAAAAACTTTGAGTCTTCATATTTTTCCTTATCGAATAAATCCTTAGCCTCTTTAAAAAAATTATTTTCATTCGCTTTAGCAATAATACTAAATAAAAAAAAGGTTAATAAAATTAAGTATCTCATAGTTATTTTTTTACCATATCTATATTATGTACCATACTTTCATAAAAACCTGCTTTAGTAATTTTTAAAAACTTTGGCTTATTTCTTAAATCAATTACTTTCTTAGCTCCCAAATAGCCCATTGAAGATTTCAAACCTCCAACAAGATTGTAGATTATTTTATCAACTCCGCCTTTGTATTTAATGTATCCTTCTACACCTTCTGCTACGTATTTTGATGTATCCTTTTGTTTTGATTGAAAATATCTATCTGCTGAACCTTTATTCATTGCACCAATTGATCCCATGCCTCTAAAATATTTGTATTGTTTACCCTTTTTCTTAATTTTTTTTCCGGGTGCTTCATCCGTTCCAGCAAATAATGATCCTATCATAACTGCGTCTGCCCCAGCTGCTAATGCTTTTGCGATATCGCCAGAAAATTTTATTCCCCCATCAGCAATTAATCTTGTTTTATTCTTCCCGATTCCCTTTTTAACATTTAATATTGCACTTAACTGTGGAACTCCTATTCCCGCTACTAGTCTTGTTGTACAGATAGACCCTGGGCCAATACCAACTTTTATAATATCTACACCTAATCCAACCAAAAAATTTGCAGCTTCTGATGTAGCTACATTTCCAGCACAAATTGCTGTTTTTTTAGGACGTAATTTTTTAATTTTTTTAATTATATCTCCAACCTTTTTGGTATGACCATGTGCAGTATCAATTACTATTATGTCTAAATTCTCTTTTAGAATTTGTTCAGCTCTCTTTAATTCTTTTTCACTTGCTCCGACTGCAGCACCTACTAATATTTTTTTTGATTTAACTTTTCTAATTTCCTTAATTTGTTCTTCAATATCTAGATTTCTATGTATTATTCCTAATCCTCCAGCTTTTGCCATAGCAATACCCATTGAAGACTCTGTAACAGTATCCATTGCCGAAGATAAAAGTGGTATTTCCAGCTTTAAACTTTCTGTTAATTTAATTGAAGTATTTACTTCACTTGGTAGAATTTCTGAGTAATTTGGGGCTAAAGTAACATCATCAAATGTTAAAGCTTCTTTAATAGTTTCCATGTCCTTATATAAATGATTCTTGCAAAAATAAAAGGATAACTATCTTAAATTTCTACAAATTATAAAATTTTCTTTAGAGTCTTTTCTGCTTGAAGGTGGCTTAAAAATGTCAACATCTTTAAAAGATTTTTTACCTAATGCGACAATCTCGTTAAACGATGAACCCATAAAAAGTTTAGAAACAAAACTTCCTTTTTTACTTAGTAATTGAATAGCAAAATTCATTGCGTCTATACAAAGTTCGCCTGTAACCAGTGAGTCTACACTTTTATTACCTGTAGTATTTACAGCCATATCTGAGATTATAAGGTCTACTTTCTTTCCAAAGTAATTTTGAATATTTTTTTTATTTTGATCTTCAGTGAAATCTCCTTTAATATGAACTAAATTCTTAATTGGCTCAATATCTTTCAGGTCAATAGAAATAATTTTAGAGTTGTTGAAATTTCTTGATATGAACTGAGACCAACTTCCTGGGGCTGCACCAAGATCTATGATAAGGTTATTATTTTTGATTATTTTAAATTTATCGTTTATTTCTTGTAATTTGTATACAGCTCTTGACCTATATCCCTCTAATTTTGATTTTTTAACATAAATATCTCTTTTTTGTTTGATGATCCAATTCTTGGAAAATTTATTTTTTTTCAACTAGTTCTCAAATCTTAAGGATTTTTCAATTATATCTCCATCTAGTGTTTTAATTTTGGAAATATGATTTTTATTATTTCTTATATTATCATTATTTTTTCCTGCTAAATGAATAATTCCGATTTCATGGTTTGGTAAATAGGGTTCAACAAAAGTATTCTGTTTTGTGTCATACTTAATTACCTCCAAGAAAGTCCAGTTGCAATAAGCTGGAAGAATTTCAACATCTAAATTATCTGAATATATAGTAACATTCATTGCTATTTGTTCTGAACCCCAAATTTTTCCAGAAGACAATGCCTTTTTTAAATTTTTTTGCCAGATTTCCCAGTGAGGAGCATTTTCTTCCAAGCAAAATAACCCAATATTGAGATGTGGCTTAAGCGCCACTTCTCTTGAAATTTTTTCTGAAAAACCAGATGATTTAGCATGTTTATAATTTTGAGATTTTATTCTTGCAAAACTTCCCCATACCCACTCTGCTCTTAAAACTCTTCCATAGGATCTATCTGCTGATGTTGCTATTGCTAATTTTTTGTTCCTACTTCCCTCAAAATAAAGATCAATTGCGTACCAAGAATTTACCCATGCATCAGCATCTATCCATAAATATTTTTTATAGCCTGGAAAATAATTAGGCAAAAATGCTCTCGATACCTGACTTTTCAACCATTCTCTTCCTTTCACTTTAAAATTTGGAACTTCGATATCCCACTCAGCCTTTTTGATTTTAAATACTTTTTTTTCTAATATTTCAATTTGTTCTTCTGTTAACCCTGCATCCATTATACAAATATCTATAGCTTTGCTCTGTTCAAATCTATTAATGGAGTCGATTAATTCGTTAAGAAGATTGAAATAATTTGAATCTGCTAATGAGATTATTGTATTGTCCCTCATTTATAACACGTCTTCATGATGGTCAATATCATCTATAATAGCTTTTGCATTTTTTTTAGTCATAAGATAATGCATTGCGCTTATTGGCACCATTAATAAGTAAATTAAACCTGAAATAATAATAGCATTAAATGTATAAACAAGTAATAACCCAAAATATAAAATTACCCCAAATAACAAAAATATTGATGTACTTCTGGGAACTACAATTCTTTTAAAAGAATAAGTTGGTATTTTACTTATTAATAATGTTGATACTAAAATAAACATAATAGGCACAACAATTTGATAATTTAAGTTTAAAAATTTAAAATCACTAACACTCAGTATTAATGGCATTAAGACTAGAACTCCACCTGCTGGTGAAGGGATACCCTCAAAAAAATTGTCTTTCCAAGAACTCTCCTCATTTGATGTAACATTAAACCTTGCAAGTCTAAGCGCTACACAAACAACATAAATTAATGAAATTAACCAACCAACTCTTCCAGTGTCTGATAAAGCCCAAAAGTACATTATAAAAGCCGGCGCTACACCAAAGCTTATAACATCAGTAAGCGAGTCTAATTCTTTACCAACTTTAGACGTTCCTTTAATTAACCTTGCAATTCTTCCATCTAATCCGTCAATAATTGCGGCAACTATAACTGCAATTATAGATAATTCAAATTTACCATCAAATGCGAACTTAATCGATGTCAAGCCAATACAAACTCCAATGAGAGTTAAAATATTTGGTAGAATAACTCTAGTCTTTTTACTGGAAACTAATTTAATATTTTTATTTTGTTGCTCCATCAGGTTACTTTTTTGCAATTAAAGTTTCACCAGCTATAGTTTTTTGACCAACTTTTACTAAAGGTGTAAAGTTTTCAAAATACATATCAGCTCTACTTCCAAATCTTATCATTCCTATTCTTGAACCTTGCTCTACAAGTTCATCTTTTGAAACTTCTGTTACAATCCTTCTTGCAACAAGTCCTGCAATTTGAACAACAATTATATCATTTCCATCAGAATTTTTAATTTTATAATAATTTCTTTCGTTATCTTCACTTGCCTTGTCTAAGGATGCATTTAAAAATTTTCCTGGTTTGTAAAGTATTTCAGATATTGCTCCAGAACATGGAGATCTATTTACATGGCAATCAAACACATCCATGAAAATACTAATTTTTTTCATTTGTTTATTTTCTAAACTTATTTCTTTTGGACCATTTGTATCCATTACTTGCAGCACTACTCCATCTGCTGGACTTGTAAGGTAATTGTCATCTCCTATGGATGTTCTTTCGGGATCTCTAAAAAAATAGTAACACCAAATAGTTAATACTAATCCGATAAATCCAAGAAAACCATTAATGAAATAGAGAATTATAGTTGCGATTGCAAAAATAATAATAAATTTGTAACCCTCATTGTGTATTTTTGGAAATATTTTACTCATGACAATCCTATAATTGATAATTTTGGATTAATATGTATACAAAAAGCATAAATTCAACTATTAAGATATATCGAAAAAATGAGTAAAATAAAGGTTAAAAACCCCATTGTGGAATTAGATGGTGATGAAATGACCAGAGTTATATGGGACTTCATAAAAAATAAGCTCGTTTTAACATATCTAGATCTCAAAATAGAATACTACGATTTGGGAATAGAGAGCAGAGATAAAACCGAGGACAAAATCACTATAGAATGCGCAAATGCAATTAAAAAGAATGGTGTGGGTATAAAATGTGCAACTATTACACCTGATGAAGCAAGAGTAAAAGAATTTAATCTCAAAAAAATGTGGAGATCTCCAAATGGTACTATTAGAAATATTATTGGAGGAACTGTTTTTAGAGAACCTATAATTTGTAAAAATATTCCAAAACTTGTACCTTCATGGACAGATCCATTAATCATAGGCAGGCATGCATTTGGCGATCAATATAGAGCTACAGATTTTACAGTACCTGGTAAAGGAAAATTAGAAATTAAATGGACAGCTGAGGATGGATCTGATGAGAGAAAATATGAAGTCTTTAATTTTCCCGGTCCTGGAATTGCATTGTCGATGTATAACTTGGATAAATCAATAGAAGATTTTGCAAGATCTTGCTTTAATTATGGATTAATTAAAAAATGGCCTGTTTATCTTTCAACTAAGAATACAATTTTAAAAAGATATGATGGAAGATTCAAAGATATTTTTCAAGATGTTTTTGAAAAAGATTTTAAAGATAAATTTGATCGAAATAAAATTACTTATGAACATAGGTTAATTGATGACATGGTAGCATGTGCAATGAAATGGCACGGAAAGTATATCTGGGCATGTAAGAATTATGATGGAGATGTTCAGTCAGATACTGTAGCTCAAGGATATGGATCTTTGGGTTTAATGACAAGTGTTTTACTTGCCCCAGACGGTAAAACGATGGAAGCTGAAGCTGCACATGGAACAGTAACAAGACACTTTAGAATGCATCAACAAGGTAAAGAAACATCAACAAATCCTATAGCATCTATTTTTGCATGGACAAGAGGGTTGGCTCATAGAGGAAAATTAGATGGAAACGAAGAATTGATTAAATTTGCAGAAACGCTTGAAAAAGTATGTGTTGATTGTGTTGAAGAAGGCTCAATGACTAAAGACTTAGCTATTTTGATAGGACCTTCGACAAAGTATTTAACAACTAATCAATTTTTAGATACTTTAGATGGTAAGTTGAGACAAAAACTAAATTAAAGTCTTAATTTTTTCAAAAGCCTGATCAATTTTACCTTTAAATTGGCCACCAGCTTGTGCAAAATCTTTTCGACCGCCGCCACCTTTTCCACCAATAACTTCAGAGCCTGTTTTTGCAAATTTAACGGCATCATACTTATCTGAAAGCTCCTCTGTAATTCCGACTGCAAGACCTACTTTGTCATTTAAACTTGTAAAAACTATTATTATTCCATTTTTTAGATCCCTTTTGCCAGCATCAACTAGTTTTCTTAGCTCTTTAGGTGGAAGATCTTCAACTTTTTGAAATCTTACATTTATATTATTAATTTTGTCATCCTGAATTATATTTTTTGAATTATTATCCAAAATTGAGCTAAATTTTAGTTGCTCTAATTGTTTTGATAAATCTTTGACTAAAATCTTATTATCCTCATTATTTAAATTTGGTTTGCCACCTAATTTGATTATTTGTTTTGATAAATCATTAATCATTTCTTCATCTTTCTGTGTTGATAAATCAGATAGTTTCTCTTTTTTTTGTAAAAAAATATTTAATTGATTTTCTCTAAGAGCTTCAACTCTTCTAACACCAGCTGCAATTGAAGATTGGCTAATAATTTTGAATTTTCCGATGTCACCTGTATTTCTTACGTGAGTACCACCACATAATTCAGTTGAAAAATACTTTTCTTTCTCATCTCCCATGGATAATACTCTAACCTCTTCTCCATATTTTTCTCCAAAGAGTGCCAATGCTCCATTGTCAACAGCCTCTTTAGGTGTCATGATCCTTGTTTTAACTTCAGATTTTTTTTGAACCATAGAATTTACATGATTTTCTATTTTTTCAATTTCTTGGTCCGAAATTGGCTTCATATGACTAAAATCAAATCTTAATCTATCTGGCGCAACTAATGAACCTTTTTGTGTAACATGTGTTCCCAACACTCTTCTTAAAGATTCATGCAAAAGGTGTGTTGCTGAATGATATGCTCTAATATTATTACGTCTATCTATATCAATTTTCATTTCAACGTTGTCTTTGATCTTTATACTTCCTGATTTGACTTTTCCATAATGTACAAATAGATCACCTAATTTTTTTTGGACATCTGTTATCTCAAATATAAAATCTCCAGATATTATTTGACCAGTATCTCCTACCTGTCCACCTGACTCACCATAAAAAGGAGTTTGGTTTAAAATAATCATACCCTCATCATTTTCACTCAGGACATTTACCTCTTTATTATCTTTTAATAATGATAAAACAATGCCTTCTGCTTGGTCGGTTTCATACCCTAAGAATTCTGAAGGACCTAATTTATCTTTTATGGAAAACCAAATATCATCTACTGCACTATCACCAGAGCCTTTCCAGTTTTTCTTAGCAAGTTCTTTGCTTTCTTTCATTAAACTTTGAAATTTGTCGTTATTTATTGTTAATGATTTATTTTTTAATATGTCTTGTGTCAGGTCTAATGGAAAGCCGTAAGTATCATAGAGTTTAAAGGCTACTTCTCCTGGTAATATTTTATCTATTTTAGTTATTTCATCATTTAATATTTTAATACCTCTATCTAAAAGAACTAAAAATTTTTCTTCCTCCATTCTTAATGTTTCTTTTATTAGAGATTCAGCTCTTTCTATTTCAGAGTAATTTCCCTTCATTTCATCTTTAAGTGTTTTGAAAATATTATAAAAAATTGGTTCTTTAGAACCAAGCAAATGAGAATGCCTCATTCCTCTTCTCATTATTCTTCTTAAGACATAACCTCTTCCCTCGTTTGATGGCAAAACTCCTTCTGCAATTAGAAATGAACTTGCTCTTAGGTGATCTGCTATTACTCTAAAACTTGCTAAATTTTCTTTATTTGGTTTAATTTTTAAAATTTCTGCAGCGGCATTAATTATTTTTTTAAAATGATCTGTTTCATAGTTATCGTGTGTTCCTTGAAGTAATGCAGCAATTCTTTCTAGTCCCATTCCAGTATCAACTGATGGTTTCGGCAGATTAATTCTTTTATCTTTTGAAATTTGTTCATACTGCATAAATACTAAATTCCAAATTTCAATAAATCTGTCACCATCTTCATTTTTTGTTCCGGGTAATCCACCTTGAAGATGGTCTCCATGATCATAAAATATTTCAGAACAGGGACCACAAGGTCCTGTTTCACCCATAGACCAAAAATTATCAGATGTTGCTATTCTTATGATTTTATCTTCACTTAACCCAGCAATTTTTTTCCAGTAACTAAAAGCTTCATCGTCATCATGATAGACAGTTACATAAAGCCTATTCTTATCTAATCCAAATTCTTTGGTAATTAAATTCCACGCAAGTTCAACAGCTCTTTCTTTAAAATAGTCCCCAAAAGAAAAGTTTCCTAGCATTTCAAAAAATGTATGGTGTCTTGGTGTATAGCCAACATTTTCAAGATCGTTATGCTTACCACCTGCTCTTACACATTTTTGAGATGTTGTGGCTCTTTGATAGTCTCTCTTTTCAAGTCCAGTAAACACATTTTTAAATTGGACCATTCCAGAATTGGCAAACATCAATGTTGGGTCATTATTTGGGACTAAATTGCTAGACTCAACTATTTTATGATCATTTTTTTCAAAATAATCTAAGAATGCCGACCTGATTTCATTTAATGTTTTAGCCATATTTAACCAAAATACAGCATTTTTATATGATGTCTACACTTCTGAAGGGAAAAAAGGCACCCAAATGAGCGCCTTTTTTTAATAACTAAAAGTTATCTGCTAATTCTTTTTAGTAGGAACTTCTTCCTCTTTTTTCTGCGCTTCAAGCTTTTCTTCACTTAATGGATTACCTTCGATCTTCTTTGAAATAACACCAGCTTTTTCTCTAATAGCCATTTCAATTTCAGCCGCAGCTTTTGGATTTTGTTCAAGGTAAAGTTTAGCGTTCTCTCTACCTTGACCAATTTTTTCACCTTTATAAGCATACCAAGCTCCAGATTTTTCAACAATCTCAGCTTTAGCACCTAGGTCGATTAGTTCCCCTACTTTACTAATTCCTTTTCCATACATTAAGTCGAACTCAACAACTTTAAATGGTGGTGCAACTTTGTTTTTAACAACTTTTACTCTTGTTGTATTTCCAACAATTTGCTCTTTATCTTTTATTGCTCCAATTCTTCTAATATCCATTCTTACTGAAGAATAAAATTTCAAAGAATTCCCTCCAGAAGTTGTTTCTGGACTTCCAAACATTACACCAATTTTCATTCTAATTTGGTTAATAAATATAACCATTGTATTAGTTCTAGATATTGATCCTGTTAATTTTCTAAGAGCTTGAGACATTAGTCTTGCTTGAAGACCAACATGGTGATCTCCCATATCTCCTTCAATTTCTGCTCTTGGAGTTAATGCTGCAACAGAGTCAACTACTAAAACTGACATTGAGCCAGATTTGATTAAAGTATCAGTTATTTCTAATGCTTGTTCACCAGTATCTGGTTGTGAAATAAGTAATTCTTCAGTATTAACACCTAATTTCTTTGCATAAACTGGATCCAATGCATGTTCTGCATCCACAAATCCACAAATTCCACCTGCTTTTTGTGCTTCAGCAACAACTTGTAAAGCTAATGTGGTTTTACCAGATGACTCTGGTCCGTAAATTTCAACAATTCTACCTTTTGGCAATCCGCCAATTCCAAGTGCTAAATCCAAACTTAAAGATCCAGTAGAAACGGACTCTATATCCATTGCTTTTTGTTCTCCAAGCTTCATCACAGAGCCTTTTCCAAAACTATCTGTTATTTGGCTGATTGCAGCATCTAGTGCTTTATTTTTTTCTTTATCTTCCAATTCTTTATCTTTTGCGGTTTTCACCACTTTTAGGTTATTTTTAGTCATTTTTTGCCTCGTTTTTTTCATTTATTAACATTCGAATCATGAAAATAAATGTACACATTTTGTTCTCATTGGCAATATATTTTTAAAATTAGGCCTAGAAGTCCCTATTTATCTAAGTTTTAGGTATTCGCTATTTAATAAACCTGCAGACTTCAACAGTCTGTATTGAGCTAATAAGTAATTTCTTTCAGCTTCGGCAAGATTTATTTTAGCATTTATTAGATTTGATCTTGATTGAAGAACATCAAATGTAGATCTATTCAATCCACTCTCATACTCAAAGGTAATTCCCTCATTTGCAATCTCTGCAGCCTTAACTTGCGATTGAACAGCCCTTAAAAGACTTTTCGAAGACTCTAAAGTAGACCAAGCTGCGGTAACTCCTTGTGTATTATTTCTAAAAGCATTCTCAAGTAATAATTTTTTCATTCCTTTTACTTGAAGATTTTTATTTATATTAGATTTATTCTTTCCTCCAAATTGAAATGGCCAACTTACTGTTGCTTGTAGTACATCTTTTTCCCTTTCATCATAAGTTGCGCTTAGATCATCATTATATGATCTTTCGAGTGAAAGTTTTGCTGTCGGAGATAAATCTGATCTTGCAATTTTAACATCTAATTCAGACTGTCCATACTCTATTTCAGCAATAATAAGATCGGGACTTTTTTGTTCAGATATCTTTTTTGCATCAACTAAACTTGGTGGTAGTGGAACCTCAGAATTATAAATTTTTTTTAATTTTTCATTGCTGTTGATTGGTCCAATTATATTTTCATAAGCTAATTTACTCGTNATAATACTATTTTGCGCACCAATATAACTCGCTTGTGCTCCTGATAAAGAAGATTGTGACTGTGCTAAGTCAGTTGCAGTTATTTGAGCTCTAGATAGTCTTGCATTATCTATCTCGAATTGTCTTTGAAGAAGGTTAACATTTTCTTCATTAATATTTAGTTTTTCATAAGCAAGAATTAAACCTGTATAAGCCTCAATTGCTTTCATAAAAACATCTTGTTCTTTTTTAATAAGTTGTGCTTCAGATAAATTTAATCCTAACTTACTTTTTTCATATTTTGTGCCACGTTCACTACCATCCAAAAGTGTTTGTTCTAACTTTATAGAAGATGTCATTGGATTTGTATTAGTTATTGAAGCATCAGAACCATCTTGATTTGTAAGTTTATTTGTATCTTCGAAACTTTTAGTACCTGAAAGAGTTAAAGTTGGAAAAAAATCACTTTTTGAAATATTTAGGACTTCTTTTTGAACTTCTAAGTTTTTTCTCTCAGCTTGAAGTTCTAGATTATTTTGAAAAGTAGTTTTTAACGCATCACTTAAAGTTGCTGCATTGACTGGCAGTATAAGAACTATTACACAAAAAGTTATTAATGAGATTTTATTCATTAATTATATTTTATTGATTTAATTTGATGATTTCTATTTAAATTTAATACAATTGAAGAATATTTTGGAGCAAATTTGAACATATTTTGTGTGACCCTTTGGTAAGTCTGCATAAATGTTAATACCTCATTTTTACTCATAACCTTACTATTTGCTTTATTTTTTGAGTTTAATTTAAGTAACGCCTCCTGCTTAAGTCTCCAACTTTGTAATAGTTTGAAGCTTCCAGCTTTTAAAAATAACAAACAGTCTAATTTAGAAAATAATTTTTTATATTTTGTTTGTAATTGATAATTTACATATTTTCTCCATCTTAAATTTTTATCTTTTGATCTTTCAAGAGAATTAATTGATTTTTTTAAAGTTGTATTTTTTTCTGCTCTTGCTCCTACACACCATCCTTCAAAGATTATAACATCTGGTACTTTTTTAAGTAGATACCAAGACTTTCTTTTNAATCTATCATCTATTGCCTTATTAAACTTAGGAAGTCTCTGTTGATTGAATTGCTTTCCCTTTGTTTTTTTTAGAAGATCAAAAATAAAATTTATGTCATGGGTACCTGGAACACCTCTAGTCATTAATAAGGGATGAATTTTTTTAGACAATTTTATTCTATCTTTTCGGGTTTTGTATAAATCATCAATTGAGATTTTAAAAACGTTTAGCTTAAAATATTTTGTTAGAACAATTTTTAGAATAGAACTAATCGTTGTTTTACCAGTCCCTTGGCCTCCCCCTAAGCCTATTAAATAAGGTTTAGAGTTTTTTGCTCTATTTGAAATCCAGAAACTAATTGGAATTAGAAAAGATTTTATCATCTTTTCTTTATTTTTAAATTTTTCTTTAGATGTTTCTTGAGATCTTATAAATTTAAAACAATCTTTACTAACTTTTCTATAACACTCAGCAATTGATTGCATAAAAATTTATTGTTTTTGATCTAATGGATGGTTTTTGCCATCATTCACTGGCACATCTTCAATTTCGAATGGCTCTACACCTTCTATACAAGCAATATTTACGCCATATATTTTTGGATTGCTTCTAGGTCTGTTATGAGTGTGAATTCCACAGATAGAACAAAAATAATGCTTAGCTGTATTAGTGTAAAACTGATAAAGCGATAACTTATCTTCTCCTTTTGTAAGTTTAAAATCATCAGGACCAAGGACCCCTATAATGTAACCTTTTTTTTTGCAGATCGAACAATTGCAACGCATAATTTTTTCGACACCACCTATAGGAATTTTAACTTCAGCTTCAATTGCCCCACAGTGACAAGTTAATTTTTTCATATTTTAATCTCCTAATAAAATTATTTGTTAATGACTTTTAAATATTCTCCGTATCTTTTTAAACTTTCCTCTGGCCATGTTTTCTTTGGATCATACATCTTTTCAAAACAAATTACATCATCTGTCAGTTTTAACCATGGATCTTTATCTTTTGTAAAAATATGTACTTGTGGTGGGAAACTTTCTGAGTTATCTAAAGTTTTAGTTCTTACTGTTAATCTACCTACAGCTGAAGCATAATCAGTATAAATATAAGTTCCACATTTGGTACAAAAATATGCTTTAGAAGTAGCGCCGCTTCCTGCTTTAAGTTCAGTTGACGAAATATTACCCTCTATAATTAAAGTATTGTCTAGAACGCTCGTATTAATTACATAAGATGACCCAGTTATAATTTTACAATCTTTGCAATGGCAAGCTTGGGTGAATAGAGGCTTTTCTGTAATTCTATATTTAACCTGACCACAAATACATCTTCCTGTTAAGCTTTCGTTTTTTTTCATTTTTTATATTTGAACTATTTATGGTTAAAGTTATCCACAAGTATACTAAATATAGTTTTGATGTTCACGTTTTGATTCACTTTTGATTCAGTTACAGACTCAAAATACAACCTGATTGACACTATTGAATAACTTGGATATTAATTAGAACAAAATAAGAACATTTATGAAGCTAACTATACCTTACTATTTACATAAAGCTGGCGCGGGTTTTCCGTCCCCNGCTACTGACTATATTGAGGAAGANATNGATTTAAATGTTCANTTAATCAAAAATGTTCCAGCAACCTTCATCATAAGAGTTCAAGGAAAATCAATGGTGGATGTNGGAATTAATGATGGNGATCTATTAGTTGTTGATAANAGTTTAACNCCAAAAAANTTCTCAACAGTTATTGCAAATGTTCATGATGAACTAGTTGTNAAAAGTTTAGTTCAAGAAAGAGATAAAAAATTTTTAACATCAGGTTCTAAAGAATTTACAGATCGAATTTTAATTAATGAAGATGAAGATATATTTATT
>FUFK010853703.1_pt1 | contig 17833 bp, 20 predicted proteins | sample 1021851 | NCBI WGS metagenome assembly FUFK01 (sample SAMEA51879418, study PRJEB19060) | metagenome | reverse complement strand
GAAGAGCGGGTCGATGACCNTGCCTGCCGCCGCAGCGGCGCTGTCGGCCATGCAGGCAAGGCCAGCTGCGGGATTGCCGAACAGGATCGCCTCGGGCTGAATGATTGCGCCGAGCGTACCCGACTGCCAGGTCGGCAAGACCTCGGTAATCAGCGCGACATCGAAGCCGTCATCCTCGATGCAGGGCAGGTCGGTGAACATGTCGAGCATCTTCCAGACCGGCGAGATGTAATAATGCATTTGGGCGAACATCTTGCGGGTGTTCGTTCCATCCGAGATCGAGCTCTGGCTGCCCTGCAGCTTGCCGCCGGTGGCCATGAGGTCGGCACCGAGCGCCATCATGCAGCCCGGTTCGGTGACGACATCGATCATGCGGTTCGGCGACCAGAAGGACACTTTGACGCCGAACCAGAATTGCAGACCCTTGCGGCACGCACACAGCGGTGCCGAGGCCGATTGCGCGTCAAGCGCCTTGTCCAGCTTGTCGTAGCTGCCGATCCTCACCCCGCCGATGGTGATCGGGAAGATGCAGTTCCAGCGCACCTTGGTGATCGGATTGAACATGGTGGCGGTCGGGCATTTGGAAGCTTGGGCGGGGCTGGTCCCGATGACCGGGGCAGCCACACCGAGCGCAAGCGACGCCAGCAGGGTGCGTGCGGACTTGATCATCTGACGGGTCTCATCTTCTTGGCTCGGCTGAACGGTCCAAACTCTGAAAGGATGAGCTTGTGGCCAGACTGGGCGACGATCACGGGGGCGACGGTGAGACCAAGTCTTGTCTTCATCCGCTCTTCGAGCAGATAGATAGCCCGCCCGCTGCGCTCGGTAAGTTCGATCGGATCGCCCGCCGTGACGATCACAAAATCTGACGGTCGTGCTGTTCGGAGCGCCCAGCTTAGGTCGCGCGGATGTGCGATCACCAGACGCTGCGGAAGCTTCACATAGGTCAGTGGATTGAAGCTGTAGCCCTTTGGATAGAGCATGCGTCCGTCGGGCAGCTTCACGTCGAAATCTAGCGTGTAGAAGGGGATGACCGATCTCACGCGATCAGCTGGGGCCGGATCGAGCGCCGCAGCGCGCAGCGCCGACCATCTGTGGCGCGGCCCGAACTGCTGGCGCATGTCGCTTGGCAGCTTTGCTACCTTGGCGGCGATCTCGGCCATGGCGTCGACCTCCGCGATCGGCCAGACGCGACCGATGGTCGATTGTTTGAGCTGCACCGAGCCTGCAGGCGCGGCGGCGGCTCCCGTCAGTCCGATGACCATCGCGCCGGCCAGCAGCGCGGCAATGGTGAGCCCCTGGCCGATCACGGTCCAGCGCATGCCGCTCTCAGTGCCCATCGCGCCCTCCAAAGTCCTTGGGTGTTGGCAGTCCGCAGACTGCAGCCAAGAACGAAATGGCCGAGACCAGGGTCACCGGCCAGACGACCCAGCGCAGCTCCAGCGCGAGGTCGGGGCGAAGCATCGCCAGGTACAGTTCGATGAACAGCAGGACGTAGCCGCCGATCGCGAGCCGCAGCGCACCGGGCGACGGGTCGGGCGCTACAAGACCGTTCATGGCATCCTCCGCTGACGCACGCGCGTGAGCAGCTTCGCGGCGGAGGAGGAGAGACCAATCAGCAGCATGCCTGCTGCGAAACACGATGCCCCGACCAGGATCGCTGTGCGCACAACGGTGTAGGCCGACTCGCCGACGGCGAGACCGGTAGCGAGCACGAGACTGACCAGCAGCACCGTATCGAGTGCGATGAGACGGAATCGCCAGCGGAAAGCCCCGGCTTCCAGATGCAATGCCACGCGGCGCTCGATCAGCTGTTCGAGTTCGGCTTCGCTATCAAATCGCAGTGGAAACTGCTCTGCACGGACATGGGACTTCTGGCGCATGGCTCAGGCAACTCCAATGCTGGGTTGACGACCGATCGCAGGGATCGACGCTGGATCGACGCCGGCGAGCCGGCAGATCGCTTCGAGCGGCGAGAAACCTCGCTGGATCAGAGCGTCGAACGCGGCGACCTCCTCGGGCGCGGAGGTATTGATCCAGTAGGAGAAAGGATCGACCACCAACCGAGCGATTCCGAGCCCCAGCGGCGAGTCGATGAAGACTTCGCTGTAGTTGGGCTTGGAGTTTCGGACTGACTTGAGCAGATCGAGGACGAAGCCGGAATAATCGAGGATCTTGTTCTCGACCGCCCGGTCATAGGTCGATCCCTGCAGCAGGAAGCGCGTCGCGGCATTTTCCAGAATGACCTGACCCGTGCCACCAAACAGCTGGAGATCATTCATCGATTGCAGCACGATGCCGAATGCGCCGCGATATTTGCGGGCGCGGCGATACCCCTGGCCAAACGCCTCGGCGAGCCGCGAGAGATCCTGCCCGTCGGTGCGCGTCATGAATTGCGCCGCCTCGTCGCACAGCACGAAGCGGGGACGGTCGCGCGCCGATAGATACAGCTCCTGCGTGACAGCGTTCACCACCACCATGACGATGACGTTGAACAGGTCGGGCATCGATTTGAGGCGTTCGAGTTCGAGGACGACGAACTCGTCGTTGCGAATGTCGAACGTCGAGCGACCGTTGAAGAAATGCCCATAGGCACCGTCCGAGCCGAAGTCGCGCAGGTTGAAGGCGAGCTCGCGCGCGGTCGGGACGAGATGGTCGACGCGATCGAGATCGCTGCTGGTATTGGCGGGATAGGTACCGAGCCACTCGCGCACCGCATCGACCCCGAAATCGGCACGGCCGGTGTCGATCGTCCATTGCACTGCGGACTTGAGCAAATTCCATTCGGACGTGGTCACGCCCTTGCGGGTCGAGGCGTTCGCCATCTCGGCGACGATCGCGACGGCCATGGTGATCGCCGACTGCTTGTCGTCGCCATCGAGCGCCAGGCCCATGTCGAAGGGATTCAGGACCAGTCGCTCCTCGCCGATATCGATATAGCGGCCCGAACAGAGCGTGCAGAGCTTGCGGTAGCTTCCGCCGATATCGATAATGCGGATCAGCGCCGAGCAGGCATAATATTGTTGGCAGAGATTGTTGAGCAGGAAGCTCTTGCCCGCGCCGCTCTCGGCTGAGACAATGAAATTATAGTTGTTGATGCGCGGATCGAACAGGTCGAGCGTGACCAGCTGGCCCTTGCGCCCCGCATAGAGCAGGGCCGGCCGACCGCCGCCGCGAAAATCGGTCTGGATCGGCGACATGAGCACCGCTGCCTTGGCCGGCATGCGGAAATCGCGCTCGAGCATGCGCAGCGTTGTGCGGTCGGCATAGAGGCCGAAGGGCAGGCTCATCACCAGCAGCGTCGGATTGAGATAGCTCTCCTCCTGCATCGAAAAGGGGAGGGGCTCGCTCTCCCATAACCGCTTGGCACGCGCGGCCAGTTCGCGCGCGTGATGCCGGTCGCGGCCGAACACCCAGAGGCACGGGATGACCCGAACGAATTTGGAGTTGCCGGCCTCGTCGAGGATCCAGCCAATCTCCTCGATCTGCTTGCCGACCTCCACGGCGAACGAGCCGGCCGCCTTCTGCGCCGAGAGGATCTGCGCGCGCTTGTGAATCTCGAACTGCGAGTGATCGAACAGGATGTTGAGCGTATAGAGAAACGGACCGCCGATCTGGTCGCTGTCCTCGGCGCTCCCGCGCATCCCGCCGAGCAGCCGGTTGGCGCGTTCGGCCGTAATCCGTCGCGCCGGTGCCTTGGGCGTCAGGCAGCGCGCGACCTGATCGCCGAGAAATACTTCCGGGCCCTCGAAAGCAAGGTCCGGCCCGGCATCGATGATCTGCTTGGCGATCGGCGGCGCGTCGAGCGCGGTGCCATCGGCAAACACGCCGGGCGCGGCTTTGCTGATTCCGTTGAATACCCGGCGATAGAAGGCAACGATTTCCTCGGGCGCGAGCCGTCGAATTCCAAGCTTGGCCAGCTGTTCCTCGACTTGGCGTCGCAGATCCGCGTCGAGCGGTCGCCGGGTCTTGATCGAGAGGAAGGTGCGGAAGTTGCGCACCGGGATGTCGTGGAGCGCTTTCAGACCGTCCCGGCCCGCACTCAGATAGGCCCGGGTCTGGCGCGCGGAAGCCTGGATCAGCGGGTCGTCGCGCGTCTTGAGATCCAGGAACGCGTCGAGCGTGTCGTCGATTAGCGGGTCGGCGAAGGTGTGAAGCTGGAGGACCGTGCCGTCGGGGAAGTGCACGTTGAGCAGACCTTGCAAAGCGCCCTGCACATGGGCGAACAGGTAAGCGCTCGGAACGATCTCCCAGCCATGGCCCCAGCAATCGTCGACGCACAGAAAGGCTTCGCTCGCCGCGTCCCAGGCGATCAGCGGCAGGAAATCCGAGAAGCTGTCGCGACGCACGCTCCTGCGCAGCCGGGCAAAGCTCAGATTGGAGGCGCGCGCGCTCATGGGTGCGGCTCCGGTTGCGGGCTCGGCTGCAGTTCGGCGCTTTCGGCGGACGGCTCCTGGATCTGGCCAAGCACGGGTGCCTGTGCAGCGCGTGACGGTGCGGAGACCAGGGTGCCGCCGACCACCCAGGCGGGCTTGTCTAGGATCGAATAGATATAGCGCGGCATATAGAGCCGATCGGGACGCTGGCGGTCGGCATAGGGCAGCACGAGCGTGCGCACCGTCCGCGCCGGCTTGAGCATGGGCGTGACCGGCGCTTCGAGCAGTCCCTTGAGCTCGTCGTAGAGGCTGGCGCGATAACTGCCGAACGCGTCCGGCGCAGACTTGTGGTGTCTGCCGCCCCGCGGATCATTGCCCTGATCCCTGAGGATCTTCCGGTCGTTCGTCACCTCAGCTTCGGACCTGGAAGCAACGCCTGCCACCGCATCGGCATGCGCCCGTTCGGGGTGGATACACTGGCCGTGGTCGTCATTCTTGCAGCTGAACGTCTCGGGATAGGGAGACATCATCGAGCCCAGTGTGGCACAGCCGGACAGGAGGACGCCCGCTGCCGCGGCGAGCGCGCAGCGCGGGCGAAGACGGGAAGAACGCATCAGCATTGCTCCGGTGAAGGGGAGGGCGGCAGGCATCAGAATTTGCTCCCGATGGTCGGCTTGATCTCGAGCGCGAGCCCTTCCTGGATGACCACAACTACGTCCTTGGCGGCGCCTACTTCGACCACCGGGCCGGCCTGGCGGGCGAGATCGAGATAGAATTCGGTGAGCTTGTCGGACGCCTTGGCGAAGCCGCCAGCGACGCCCGCCTTGGCGGCGTCTGTCGGGTCGAGCGAGCGCACCGAACCGAGCGCCGAAGTCGAAACGTCGCCAACGCTAGTCTCGACGGTCTGCGCAATGCCCGCGATCGTGCCGGCGATGAAGGTGCGCGCGAGCGTTGCCCCGGCACGGGTCACGACCTTGCCAGACAGGCCTTTCTTGCCATCCGCGTCGACGAAGAAGCCCTTGATCGACTGATCGACAACGGCGCGTTCCTCAAAGTCGATGCACGAGATCGATACGAGCTGGACTTCGACGCGTTCCTTGGCGAGGCTGCCGGTGGCGTTGCCCACCACGAAACAGCCCGAAAGGTTCGCCTTGACCTCATTCGGCAGCACGGCGGGCGCCTGTACACGCGCGATGATCGGCTCGGGATTGCTCGTTGCATCCTTGCTCGCCAGCGCGTCGATGCCGGTGAGCAGACGCGCTTTCATGAAACCAGGCGGCAAATAGATCGTGCGCAGCTTTTTTTTTGAGCCTTCGGCGTCCGGCGTTGCCGGAGGCGCAATGGTCGCCGCACCGATGGCGCCAAGCCGGCGCTCGACCGGTGGAGCCGGCGGCGCCTCTGGGACGGTCGGCATCGGCGGAACCGGCGGAAGGCTGTCGGCTGCAGACGCGTCAGGAGGGGAGGGCGGATAGGTCGGGACTTCACCCGGCAGCGCCGGGGGCAGCTCAGGATCATCGGTCATCGTGCCGCGTCCCGGCGCGGTCCCGGTCTTGCCTTCCTCGATCGCGGTGACCCGGTCGCCAAGTAGGGTCTGGCCATCGATGATCTTCTTGAGGTCGCCGCGCAGCTTGACCTCGAGGCTATCGCCGCGAAGTCCCGCTCCCATGTCGAGCTTGGTTGCTTCGGTTGCCTTTTGGGGCGCGTCCGGTTCGCCGGTGCTGGCGGTGTAGAGCCCGATGCCGGCGATCCCGATCATTACGGCGATGCCAAGCTGCTTCATCCGCAACTTCTGATCGGAGGTAAGGCGTTCCCATTGTAGCGCGATATCGAACAACGCCGGGCGCTCGTCTGAGGGCGGGCGCCCCCCGTTGGTCGCGGGGGACAGCCGCGCTCCTGAGCGACGGTTGGCGCGATCGCGATCGTCCGTCACAGCCCTGTGCTCCGACGCACCACGACCAGCCGAGCTGCCTCGCCTGGCGCGAGGGTCAGCCGGTCGAGCGTGACTGCAAAAATCTCGGTGCCGAGTACGGTGTCGAGAAATGCGCGTTCGTCGAGGGTCGCCGCAACGGGGCTCGTAACGAAGTATTCGCTGGCGGTGAGGCCAGCGCCCTCGATCGCTAGCCGTCGGCGTTCGCGCACCTCGATGCCAGGCAGATCGGCGATGGCGAGCCGCGCAAGACCCGGAGCCACTTCGGTGAACGAGCCGGGCACACGGTCCTGCAACAGTGCAAGCGCAATCGACACGGCACGCTCTTCTTCGACAAGCGGACCCAGCAGCGCCTCGTTGCTGCGCGCGCGTTGCGCGCCTCCGGGGACCAGGGTTATCGTCTGTGCCGGGATGTCCGAGGGTTCGGCATAGAGCGGGTAGATCGCGTTGTTGCACGCGACATAGAATTCCGCAGGAGCCGTGACGAAGCTGCGGGTCTTCATGCCTGCCTCGTCGAGTTCCGTGACGAGGAACTTGATCCACGCGTCCGAGCCGCCCCGCTCGACCGCGATTCCCTTCTCCGCCGAGAATTTGACATCCTCGATCTCGCCGCCGACGCAGATGACGTGATTGACGTCGCGGTTGGACAGGCGGATCCGGCTCGTCTGATCGGGGAGGGCCGCGATCGACTGGGCGAGGGCGGGGCCGGCGGCGCACAGCAGCGCGCCGCTCAAGACAAGGCTTGAGCGCCTACCGAGGATCGGCATTGAAATTCTCCTCCTGGAGTGCGGTCAGCCAGAACCGACCATTTTCGATCACATATTTGATGCGCAGCGTGCCGGGGAACTTGCGGATCACACCGCCGATCACGCGCACCTTTTCGACCGGCACCGCGATTTCGGTGGCGGTAAAGGTGACCGGCTGGTCGTTGCGAACATAGCTCGCGATCGACAAGGTCGGGTTGCGCGAGAGTTCGTCGAGAAGTTCGCTCAAACTGTCGCGCAGTCCGTTATACGCCGAGGGATGAGCCAGGCTCAGAAGTTCCTGGAACTGCGGGTCGGCCGAATAGGACGAGTAGGTACCCGACAGGCTGACGATGTTGCGCGTAATCGCCCGCAGATAGGCTTCGGAAGGCTTGTTGCCCGTGACATATAGATCACCGCTCGCACCGAACGGGACGATCACTGTCCGCTGGTTGAGGTTCGAGGTATAAAGCAGCGTTCCAAGCACCGCCGTGATGCCGAACAAGCCTGCGATCGCGAACTTGAGCAGCCGGTTCTCGTCGAAGAGATTTGCCGAGCCGAGCAGATAGCGGTGGAGGTGCCAGCTCGGCCGGGTGTCGCCGATCATGTCCGACCGGGGCTTGTGCCTGAAGGGATGGGCCATGTGCCGCTACTCGTAAAAGCGGGTCTGGGTCGGACCCGGATAGTGGCGAAAGCGCAGCAGACCCCAGCGCCAGGCGGCATGCGGGATGAACCCGCGCGGCTTGGTGCGCTTCCAGGGAATGAAGAGGAGAAGAGCGCCGATGAGCGTCCACCCGACCAGTCCGCCGACGATCACGGCGACGAAGATGGTCGACATCACGACGATGAATTCCTGCGCGTCGAACCAGAGGATCTGGACCGGCCGGTGCAGAAATTGTGGAAGACGTTCGTCCACACCCTTCTCCCTTGCTTCATCACGCGCGAGCGTGATTTCCGAGAGGCGACCATTCGCCCCCCAGCTCGTTGCGGCAGCCGCGCCAGCGCGGCGGCCTGCGCTCAGATCACCATCCCGAAGGTCTGCAGGATCGAGTCCGCCTTGATCAGACAGACGGCGGCGACGATCGTCGGGATGCCGATCATGATGTTCGAAAACAGACGCGAAACGCCGAACAGGAAGGCGGCCACGCCGCCGACAAAGCCGAGCGGCCCCTTGACGCCTTGGTTCACGACAATGTTGTAGATGTCGTAGCCCAGGTCCCCGGTCTGGGGCGCGGCAAAGGCATGGGCAGCGCCTGCCCCGGCAACGAGCGCCAGCGCTACGAGCAGGGCGGTATCGGCAGTCTTGAGTGCGCGCGTATAGTTCAGTTTGAACATCGATGGTCTCCATGTGTCGGGAGCGGTCCAAAGCTATGCCTGCCGGCACGAAGGTGATCGTTTCCGGCCGGTTGCGACGCTGGACGGCTCCATGGGGGAGCGCCGCCGCCGGCATCCCGTTCTCGCGTCCAGCGCGACGCGCTGAGCCCCCGGGGCGAGACCCGCCACAATGAATTGAAGCGAGCCATTTCGCCTTTGCCCGGGTCAGGGCGACGGCTTGATCTTCGTGCTCTGTTCTTCCAGCCAGGCCTCGATCTCGGCCTGCTGGAAGCCCGAGATCATCTTCTCGCCGAGGAACAGGGTCGGCGTGCCGGAGACCCCGAGTCTCCGCACCGTTTCGCCATGGGCCGCGACATCGCGCGCGCCATCGGCGCATTTGATCAGGGTCCTTGGCGTGTTCCCGGAATAGATGGCCTCGTACGCAGCCGCGCGATCCTCGGCGCACAGGATATGCTCGGCCTTTGCAGCGGCTTGCGCATGGACTCCGCTCACGAAGAAGATCAGGCGGCGGACATGTTTCCCTTCGGCGGCCTTGGTCGACCAATATCGGTCCAGCGCTTGGCAATAGGGGCATTCGGGGTCGGTGAACTCGATGACCTGCGGGGCATCGACAGGGCCGATCGCCAGTGCGGATGCGGGGTCGATCGACTTAAGCCGCTTGCGAGCGCCTGCATCCTGCGCGAGCGCAGTCACGTTGACCCCGTTGCGGTCATACACTGCGGCGAACAACAGGTGTCCGCTCTCCGGGGCGAAATAGAGCATTCTCCCGCCAGCGTTCGCCTGATATAGCGGCCCCTTCACAGGCGCCGGTCCGAAGTCCTCGAACTGCAGGTTCGTGAAGGTCTGGCGTAGAGCCTGCTGCGCTTCCCGCGCCGCCGTGGCGAGTGGCTGTTCGCCGTCCGTTTCCATGTCCTGTGCAAACGCCGAGGTGGAAGCGAGCAGCGCCGCCGCGAGGGCGATCTTACCGGCGCTCTGCATTGCGGGCCTCCGACTTGAACGTTGCGGCGCGCTCGATGACCGCGCGGTCGATCTTCAGGCTGGATCCGATGCGGATGGCGATGGGGCGCTTGAGTGTGGAAACCGGCCGCGTGCTCGGGATGGTCTCGATGGCGAAGCCCTGTTCGTTCGCGACAATGGTGAGGGGGTCGCGCCGGGCGCAGGGAAAACCTTCGGCATCGGGGCGATAGTGCTGCGCGTGCGCTGGCGTCAGGCCTCCAACACTGGGCAAAAGGACAAGGGTGACTATGCACCATGACCGCATTGGCATGACGACTTCTCCTGGTCGCGCAGGTCAATGCGCGTTGTTTGATTGGATCTTCCGACTTGCGAGCTTCGTGCTCGCGTTTCTGAAGATGAGAAGTGGAATGCGGGGTTCGAGGGTGATCGACAATCGTCAGGGCACTGAACAACCGCACCGGCAGCGCCATGCGCGAAAGTCATGGCAACGTCGCAGAAGGACTTTACTTTCCTTCATTTGAGATGCGGATGAGTTTGAAGGGCATTAATGTGCCGTTCTGCCTCAAGGCGGTGGGCCCAGGGGCGCGGGCTGGGGTGTCGTTGTCGGCCAGAATGGAGTGCTGTCGGTGAGCCGTCGGTCACGGACGTTCAAGTTGCAGCTGTCGCCTGCCGGTCGGGATCTTCTGATCGATGCGCATTGCCACTTGATACGTTCTACGCGCCAGCTCCTTGCCTGGGGCACGACGCTGCAGCTCGCCGTGACACATCTTGAGACGGTTCCGCCAGAGGCAATCGAGGCGTTGTTGGGAGGCTTGCCATCCTTTGGGTATAGTGGCGGCAGCAAATATTACCTCGGCGCGCCGAAGGGGCTGAATGAGACCGCTGCTGCAATCGCCCAGCGCGTTCTAGTCGATGGCGAGGTCCCGACGATTGCGAGCATTTATCTTGTCGCACTTCAGCAATCACTCCGGGCTGAAGCCGGCGACCTGTTGAATGCGGTCGATCGCGCAGAGCGTGCCGCGCGCCGTGCCGATCAATCGGAGCGATGCGCGTCGGGGTCTTGACGACGAGCCGATAGTGCTGATCAGCGTCTCTCTGAACGTTCAGCCCAGCGTTCGAAATGCGGCTTCAACTCAGGAGGCAACTCGGTCTGGAAACGCCGATCGAGAGGGTAGTGCGGCATTGTCTGCGCGACGGCGTCGAGCAGGGCCATGCCCTGCTTTACATCCTTTGGCCTCTTTTGCGGGTTTCGTTCGGGCTTTTCGGCCATCCACAATTTTTGCAAGGCGAACCACCGCGGATCCGGAACGATGAGGCGTGCTGCTTCACCATCCTGCACGCCGACGACCCGGCTGATCGGTCGACCCATCAATAGCCATTCCTGTTCGGGCAGCGGCACCGGCCGCGGCTTGTCGCGCGCGGTCTGACCTTGCAACCGGCTGGGTGCCGCGAGGATTTCGACTTCATAGGCCTTCGCATTGCGTGCCTGAAAGGGTCGCTCGCTGTTGACCGTATAGGTCGCATCGACCTCCTTCAGGATCTTCCACAAGGTTGGCCGGTCATCATCGGCGTCGATCGCCGTGAGCGCCATGTCGAAATCCATCGTCGTGTCCGGAGCGTCTCGAATGAATGCGTTGGCTTCCAGCGCGTAAGCGATAAGGGCGTTGGTTCCGACCACCATCGCTTGTTCCCCCAGGAACCGCATACGGTCTGCCTCGCGCAGAATTTTGCCGGCATCAGTGGGAAGCATCGGCAGGCGTAGCGCGCGATAAAGGCTGCCTATCTCCCGGAGCTTGTCCTTGCTTTGCGCCAGACGATCCTTCAGTGCCGCCTTTTCTGACTTATATGCATCGAATTCGGCCCGCTTCTCGCGATCGAGCGCGCCTTTACTTTTCATGCTTCCCACGCGATCGGTCACTTCATAAAGATATTCGCGTCCCGACACCTCCTTGATGCGCATATTATATGGCATGTCGTTGAGGGTTCGGAGTGTCTCCATCCACACCTCATAGGCCTGCTCGAGATTGACGATGATTCGGGCTTGCTCGTCCGAAAATGGCTGAATCGACATGATTACCCTGCAAAACCGCGCATTGATCGATATGCAGGGTAAATGGCAGAATTTCAACATTTACCCCGCATTTTTCCGATCGTGGCGAATGCGGGGTAAATTCAGGTTGGTTGCCCCCACCGATGGTCGGCATTGGTTGCCCGGACTATTTGCGAGAGGGGCAGGCGCGGCAGCAATGAGCAGCGTGAGAATATTACGGCATTGGTCCAAAATGGATCAATTGGCGTCGACACAGATGCAGCTGAAATTCGCGAAATAATTGCCGAAGTTCAATTTGACCCAGGTGTGTAACACACCTTACCACCCACATATCAGGCCTTGGCAGGCGGACTCTCCGATAGGGAGACGCGTAGATGTCGCTCACCACTGACGCGCCCGACGCCGACGGTCCGCTATCCTTTGTGAAGGAGCGGTCGGGGCGGCGGATCGAAGAAGCCCGTAAGCGCGAGGGCATGACACAGCGGGAGCTGGCTCAGGCATTGGGCATGGGCGTGCGCTGGCTCCGCGAGGTCGAGTCGGGCAATCCCAAGGTGCGGCTGGATGATCATCTACGCTGCGCCTATCAGCTCGACATTTCGACGGGTCACATTCTGATCCCGCTGATGTTCGCGAGCCAGAAGATGGCATTCCCGCGCCAGCTCGCGGGTGATCTGCGCGAGTTCGAGCGTCTCTGCGTCGAGACGATCGCCCAGCACCAGCTCGATCAGTTGACTGCGGCATTAACCCCCAAATGGCGTCTTCCGCGCGCAGCGGCGGGCTAGTCATGCTGCCAGACGCCAGTACCCAGGAACGCGTCTATCGCGCGCTCAAGGAGGAATATCTCGATGGGGTATTCCATGCCGGCATGCGTCTCGATCTCCATGCCGTCGCCGATCGGCACCGCGCGAGTACGACACCGGTGCGAGAGGCGATCCAGCGCATGGTCGGCGAGCAGCTCTTCGAAGCACATCCAGATGGCGGCATGCGTGTCGTATGCCCCGACATCGATGTGCTGGCTGGCCTCTATGTCTGGAATGCGCAGCATCTCCTTGGCACATTGCGGCTCACCGACGCTTCACTTCTGCGGGGTTCGCTGAGGCTCCTTCGCGACCGAAGGCCCGGTATGACGGCTGGCGACCATGTCGCGTTTGCGGCGATCCTGTTCCGAGCAATCGGCGAGGCCACCGGCAACTCGGAATTCGCAGTGCAGATCGATCGAATGAGTCAGCGGTTGCATTACCCCCGACTCGCAGAAGCCCGCCTGTTCGATGACCCGGATCGCGAGCTCCGCACATTTCTCCGAAACGGTAATATTGATGTCCGGACAAACCTTCGCCGGCGAATTATCGCCTATCACCGGCGTCGGATCGACCATGTCGTTGCAATAGCCGGAGCGCTTGTCAGGAAGTGAACCTGCGGATCTGCGGGTTAAAATGCAGCATTTCCTGATCGAGCCCGCATATATTCCGCAGGATTTGCGCAGAATATCTCGTCGGGGCGGCTTCCATGACAGTTATACTTGCAGGGCTGACATTCCGTCAGACCATGAAAGGAGAAGTACCATGGAAAAGGACGTGATCGAGCTGGGCATCGCCAGCGAAGAGACCAAGGGCATCCCGGTTGTCGGTGAGCCGGACGAGTTCGGCCTGCAGAAGCTCGAGGCCGGTCTTTCCGATGACTGAATGAGCGCGCGCGGCTCTTGCCGTGCGCCCCTTTGTCTGGAGCGCCCGCCCATGCATCTCGCCAGTCCAGATGGTGTTCATTTCTGCTTGCTGGGCGAGCGCTCCATCTTTCTCGATGTAGCGCGTGACCGCTATTTTGGCGCCTCCCCGGAGACAACACGTGCGCTGATACGGGCCATCGACGGAACGTCCATATTGGGATCTGACGAGGCCAAGCTTCAGCCGCTGCTCAACGAAGGCTTGCTGTGCGTCACCCTACATCCAGCCCGCCCGCTAGCCGAAACTCTTGCCGTCACTGCAGTGCGCGACCTTATCGGCGAAGGTGCTGCCCCGCTGGGCCTCACATGTCTGGCAATTGTGTTGCAGCTTCGCGCACAACATGAACTGCGTCGCCGTGGGCTGGGGACAGTCATCGGCAAGCTCATGCACATCCAGCCCGGGACGCGCTTTCGCGCGATCGAGCAGGTTGCCGCAGCCCATCGTGCGTCGGACCTGATCATCTCTCCACATCAGCGCTGCCTGATGAAAGCCGTCGGCCTGTTCGACCTGCTGGTGCGCAGCGGCCATCGCCCGGATTTCATCATGGGCGTGCGCGACTATCCATTCACGGCGCATGCTTGGATCCAGCTCGGCGACATGGTGATCGGGGACAGGCGGGAACGGGTGGCGCGCTACCGGCCAATCCTGGCCATCTGATGGCGCTTCGCTTCCTTGCGATGATCGAACGCGGCAAAGGCGGTCATGCCGCGGTCGCACTCGCTCCGCTGGCGGCGCTCGGCCTGAAACCTGTGCCGATGAGCGGGCGATTGACGTTGTGGACCAGCGAAACCGCTCAGGTAATGAAGACCGCATCGGGCCGGGCACTTGTGCTTGGGCGGTTGTTCACGCGATCCGATCGACCCCAGCGGGTTGTTGCGCTGGGTCCCGCCTTCGAGCAGCATGAAGACCTGCCGACGTTGCTCACCGATCGCTTTTGGGGACAATATGTCGCCATATCGCGATGCGCTCTGGGATCGACGCAGATATATCGAGACCCGAGCGGCGCGTTGCCCTGCTATGTTCGCGAAACCGCTGACGCAATCTTCCTGTTCTCGGACCTTGACCTCGCCGTTGCGGCGGGGCTGGTCGTTCCGACGATCGACTGGCACGCCATGGCTGCGTCTCTGCTGCGACCAGCGCTTCGGTCCGCCACAACCGTACTTTGCGATGTATACGAAATCCCGCAAGGCTGGGTGCTGGGCGTCGGCGGCGCGCAATACGCCGCGCTGCGGCAGCAGTGGTCGCCCTGGCACTATGTGCGCCCGACTGGATTGCGCCGATGCGATCTTCGCGAGGCGCTTCAGGCCGCAGTGGTTGGCACCGTTCGGGCGCTCGCCAGTCCGTTTTCACAGATCCAGCTTTGTCTTTCTGGCGGGCTCGACTCCTCGATTGTCGCGGCGGCGCTGGCCGACACGAATACGACCTGTCTCAATCTCATTTCTTCGGGACCTGAAGGTGACGAGCGTGGCTTTGCTTCGATGGTGGCCAATCACACCGGATTGAAACTTGTCGAGCGGTCGTACAGCTTGGACGACGTCACAATCGGTCGGTCAAGCGCCCTTCATTTGCCGCGACCGGTAGGGTCTCCGGGCCGTCAGGCGTTTGACGCGGTGAATCTTCAACTCGCCCGCGAAGTCGCCGCCGATGCCGTCTTCTCGGGGAATGGTGGCGACAACATATTCTGTTTTACGCAGTCCGCTACGTCGATTGCTGACCGGTTGAAATCCCGGGGGCAGCGGATGAAAGCCTGGCGGACTATCGCGGATGTCTGCGAACTCACCGGATGCAGCGTCTGGCAGGCCATGTCGCGCGCGTTGCTCAAACTGCCCAGAAGTGCCGCCGCCTACAGCTGGGCGAGCGACCTTCGTTTCATTCATCCCGACCTCGCGGCCTCGCTAGGGAGTGCGGCCGCAGAGCATAGCTGGTTGGACGCGCCCGTTGGCGCTCTGCCCGGTCGGGCTGCGCACATTGCAGCACTCTTGCGCCCGCAGAATTTCAGCGAGGGCTTCCCCCGCGCCGACCCGATCGAGCTCGTCACACCGCTGCTGGCGCAGCCAATCCTTGAGCTCTGCCTGTCAATCCAGACCTGGCAATGGATTGAGGGCGGGCGGGACCGAGCGGTTGCACGAGATGCGTTTGCGAATCTGCTCCCGGCAGCGATCACCGGGCGGCGGACGAAAGGAGGGCCCGGTGCCTTCTACCGACAGATCGTCGACCGCTATCGGGTGGCGATCAGGGAGCAGTTGCTGGAGGGTGAGTTGAGCAGTCGCAAGCTTATCGATCGCACAGCGATCGAAGCCTTTTTCCAGAATCCGATCGACGCGCAGGGCGATTCCTACGTGCGCGTTCTGACGCTGAGCGACGCGGAGTCCTGGATCCGGGCCCGCCTCAACTAGGCCGGGCTCTGGCCGCTCGGTCCCGAAGCTCAGTCCATCTTACCACGTCGACCGACCGCGCAAACGGCCCGGGATCACCCTTCAACCAAAAGCTGAACCACGCAATGTTGCGGTTGTACATGGCGAGACGGTGCGCGGGCTGCCATTTCATGTGATGCTCATCGGGGAAGACGATGAGGTCAATGATGCCGCCCGCCTCGCGAAGCGACGTGAAGGTCTCTAGCGCAGCGAGATATTCATCGTCGGAGGCCTGGACGAGCAGCGGCGTGCGAAAGCGCGCTGCATTTCTGGCGAATGAGAATGGGTCCCAGAAGGCCGGGGCGTCATCGATGTAGCGCGGGTACAGATATGTCCGCAGATGGTCCCAGCCTTGCTGACCGAGCAGGGGCGCATGGGTCTTGGGTTCGGTGCAGCAACCGCCGAGCGCACCCACTGCAAACAGGTCGCTGTTGAGCAGTGCGTATTTGGCCGAAACCGCACCATCGCTCAGGCCGGTGATGCCGACGCGCTTGGGGTCGATCAGGCCGCGACGGTCGAGCAATTCTATGCCGGTCGCGAATGCGGACATCACGCTCTTGCGATCGGCCCAGTCGCCATAATCGAGCTGCGAGCGTTCGGCCTGAGACTCGGTCGGCTGCATCTGCGACAGATGTGTCGGTCGCTCGATGCTGAGGACGACGAACCCTTGCGCAGCGAGGGCGAAGATTGGGTACTCGTCTCCCGTGCCACCCCGAAGGAATTCGCGCGTGCGATATTGGACCACGATCAGCGGCAAGCGCTCGCCAGGCTGGCGCGAGGGCGGCAGTATCAGATCGGCATAGACCGGCACGCCTCGATCATTGCGCCATTCCAAGCGTTCGACCGGTCCGAGCCGCAGGTGCCGAAACTCCGAGTTGGGATCGAAGATCTCACCGATCGAGCCGGTGGTCGGGTCGATGCTCACGATCCGGCGCGGGCGGGAGGGTTGCTCGAGTGCGCAGACAATTCGCTGCTTTGCCCAGCGGCATCCGAGGAAGCGATCGCGGGTGGTTAGTAGATGCCGTGGCACGCCTCTTCCTGGCTGCCAGATGTAGAGCGCATCCTGGCTGTTGCCCCAGCCCGTCCGGCGCAGGAACAGCAATCGCTTCCCATCGTCACTCAGCGCAAGGCCGCTGAAGCGTCCATCGCAGCTTTCGGCGGCGCACTGGATCACGTCGCCGGACTGCAGTCGCACCTTGAGCGTGCCATCGACATTTGCGCGGCTGCGCTCGCCTTTGGACGACCAGGCAAGACCAGCGGCACTTGACGAGAACCAGAATGCGCCGTCGGGGCGCTCCTGAAGGCGGGTGAGAGACCGCTGCTCGACCGCGGTCGCCGCCCGAACCGTGCCATCCATATTGACGGTTTCGATCAACGCCTCGGTCGGCTCGCGATGCGAGGGCTTGTTGCGCGCAAGGGGCGACCAGCGATGGTCATAGACGAAGCCGGTCAACCCTTCCGCATCAAGCGTCTGCAAGGCTTCGATGCGCTTGGGTCGGGTTTGGAACGCGATCGCCTGTCCGCCTGGGACCCAATCGAACGCCTCCACATCAACCGGCGCGCTTGTCAATTGGCGGCTGCCCGATCCGTCACTCGCGGCAACCCAGACCTGGACATGGTCGGATATACGTTTGAGAAAAGCCACATGACGACCGTCCGGAGACCAGATCGGCTCGATCAGCAGGGGGTTGCCAGCGGTATAATAGGCGATCGGCCCGCGCTGAAAGCGATACCTGATATAATCTCCGCCACGATCAATAATGCGGGGCGTGGAGGGGTTGACGAGGTCGATCACCACAAGCGCATGGCAATAGCTGTTGGTCGCTGGCTCCGCACGCCGTAGCTGGATGGCGAGCCTGCTACCGTCGGGCGAGACGCCGATCGGGCTGCCGTTCATCATCATGTCGGCCGTAGTGCCGAGGTCGCGCAGACGGACGAGGTCCAGCGGCGCGATGTCTCGAAGCTGCACGGCCGCCCGCTCCGCGGGCACGACATCCTCGCATGCCGCGGCAGCCGGCGTTGCCGCGAGCGCAATCGCCAACAGGAGCGGGCTGACGCTGGCGACAAGGCGCCTTTGCAACCACATCACCATGTCTTGCGGATCGTCAGACTGAAGAAACGGCCCACCGGCGAGTAGTTGGTCGAGTCATAGGTTGGATCGATCGAGAGCGACTGCCTGATGCGGTCAGGGGCGGCGTTGAGTAGGTTCGACGCGGCAAGCGATAGTTCGAGCCGGTCAAACGGCGACCCTGCTGCGCTGACACGATAGGTGATCGCAGCGTCGAGCGTCGTGAATGAACCGACGTCGAC
>FUFK010039476.1_pt1 | contig 17835 bp, 30 predicted proteins | sample 1021851 | NCBI WGS metagenome assembly FUFK01 (sample SAMEA51879418, study PRJEB19060) | metagenome | reverse complement strand
GTTCCTGTGTATGCTACCGCACATGCAAATATAATTTGATAAATCATGCTGCTCCTCCGTATACTGGTGTCATTATGCCACCTCCTTGATCATCATCGTCATCATCATTAAGAGAACGTAAGAACATCTCAAGAGCAACTAGAATTCCTATTGGGTATAAGCACCATACTATTGCTTTCCATGCTGGATATGAATCTGCTGCTATTTGTAGTTCTGTCATTTACTCCTAATGTTACGATTTACGAATAATTATTTAGTTTTGTAAAGTTCTAGGGGAAAAAAATTTAGACCATTACTGATCCATAATTTCCCACTAGAGCAAAGATTGAGATAAGGATAGTGAATCCTGCTGTCTTTTCTTTAGTCATTATACGAAACCAGGAATAATTTGACCTGTTGTTAGGTATGCTCCTAATCCTGCAATGATTCCTAGCATTGCTAGTCTACCATTGAGTTTTTCAGCGAATACCTTTTCCTTTTCAACTTCTTTTTTCATTTAGAATATACCTGGAATGATGTTTCCTGTTGTTGCGTAAGCACCTACTGCTGCTACGAATCCAAGCATTGCTGCCCAACCATTAAATCTTTCTGCTTCTGGTGTCATGAGTTTGTACCTTTTGATAATTGTGAATTGTGAAATAAATTTCATCTTAAAAGAAACCTGGTGCTATTGACCCGAATAGACCATAGTTTATTGTGCCGATTACTAAACCGAGCATTGCAAGACGGCCATTGACCTTCTCAGCATATTTCCAATAAGGATGGTTTGTATCCATTAGAATATACCTGGAATGATTTGACCTGTAGTTGCATATGCACCTAAGAGTGCAACAAAACCTATCATTGCCCAACGACCATTAACTTTCTCAGCATTCTGAGGATATCCCTCATAGGAAGCACTTTCGTCGATGTAAGGTCTTGTTTCATTTGGGAAAGCGTTTTGTCTTCCACCTGATTCTGTTGTAACTGTCATTGAATTATTAAGTTATGTAACTATATTATATAGTAAATGTTAAATTTTGTCAAGAAACTTAACATTTGGACTCACTGACAGACTTAAATGGACTTTATATTATTGATTAATTAAATTAATATTAAGAAGGTTGTTGAGGTGGTTCAGTTATTCTACCAAGATAGGGATCATAATTCATAAGTGTATCAATCGAAAGATCAACACCATTCTGTTGCCAGAAGTTTAGTATACCTTCATGATTCTGTCTATGAAATATCTCTATATGCTCTGGATGTATTGATGACCCCATCTCTAATTTGTAAAGTAAGAGTGGAACTGAGTATGTATTACCAGAATTGTATATCAAATCATCTGCTACTGCTCTAGGTTTGACACCTTGATCAAGTTTATACTTATCTCCACGCACATGAAACTTTAATAGTTTTTCTGCATGATGCCTATTGATTAGGTATGCTGCTGTAGAAAAATCATTTACAAATCTCTTATGTAAAATTGCAAACAATGTTCCTGTGCATATAATTGCAATCTGAACTACATCCCAATCATAAGGTATCTTTGAATAAAAATCTTTCCAAGTGAAGTTCCAACACCTTACAGTTTCAAAGTTAAGATCATCCTCTGCAATGATCGCACAAGGACTATCTGATGTTTCATACCAGTGTTTGATTGCTTTTAAATGTGAAGTAGTGCATCCAATCTCTCCAGAAGACATATTCTCAGGATACCTACCTTTAATAATACTACTTAAATCATCATCTCTACCATCATAACCAGAGATTCTCTCATAGTTTTCTATCTCCCAATACTTAAGTTGAGATTCCATATAAATTTTTCTCTCTGGTTCACCATCCAAATTAATATAATAAATTGGAGGTAGTCCTGCGAGTTTATATGCTGATTTGTTCTTGTCCATGAATCCAATCAATTACATCAATTTCGGGTTTCCATCCTATGACTTCACCTATTTTAGTTATGTCAGCAAAAGTAGTCTGCATTTCTCCAGATCTTTTATCAATGTAAACTTGATCATCTGAAATAGCATCAGCAATCTCTTGAATAGAGTATGCTTTACCACTACCAACATTAAAGACTTCACCTTCATGACCTTTCAAAGGTAACATTGCTGCAAGAAGATTTGCTCTTGCAACATCTTTAACATGCACAAAGTCTCTTCTCTGTGACCCATCACCAACGATTGTAAGAGGTTCGCCAGATTCTTTCTGTCTTTGAAAGATACCGATCACAGGAGCATACTGACCCCTTCTAGGAGACCTATGACCAAATACATTAAAGTATCTAAGAACAACAGTCTCAAGTCCATAGAGGTCTGTATACATTTTACAAAACTTTTCTCCTGATATTTTAGATGCTGAATATGGATTCAAGCAATCATCAGGTTGAGTTTCTACATTTGGANATGGATTNTTACCATANCCAGAAGAAGTCGAAGANTAAACAAAACGTTTAACTCCTGCCTCTCTTGCACATTGTAGCATAACTGTCGTACCTACGCAATTCTTTTGAACTGCTTGTATAGGATTTTCAATCGCAGGTTGCAATCTAGACTCTGCTGCTAAATGAAAAACATAATCTACATTTACAAATGCTTTCTTCATAAACTTGTAGTCAGTTATATCACCACTTACATTATATGTTTTTGTGTGCCAATGAAACTTTTCATTGTTTGCACTTTCATTATCAATACAAACAACTTGATGTCCGTGTTCTAAGAGATGATCTACTAAGTTAGATCCAATAAAACCTGCTGCTCCTGTAACTAGACTAATCATAATTTAACTCCCTATCTTTTCTATACTTGATAGAGTTATAAATTTCTGATTTTAATTTAGTGCTTGAGTAATCATGATTACGATTCAACCATACAATATCAATTGAAATATCTTTTCCTGTGTAATTACCTTTTAGATAATCTGTGCCTAAGAATCTGACATGGTATTCGCCACTTTTAAGATAATTTAAGAATCCATTTTCAACTTCATAATATATCACATCATCTACATCCTGTAGTGCAAGTAATATTTCTTTTCTTTCTTCTTTTGTATGCACTGGTTTTAATTTAACATCTCTTTCAATTGATGGATCAAGATGTAGTGCAACTGTAAGATGATTACAATATTTCTTTGCATCCTTAAACATTCTCACATAACCAGGATGTATCACATCAAATGCACCTGCAATGATACCTTTCTTCTGTGGTATATTCTTCTTCCATTCATCAACACTTATACCTTTATCATCTATGAATAGATCAGCAGTTGGTTTATGAAACATAGGTTCGAGTTCATGATATTTAACACCCCAACGAGTTAGTTGTTCTGTTGTTAGACCTGTCCAATCAATACCTGATCCTCTACCTCTCGCTGTCATAATGATAATCTTATGTCCATCATCATATAATTTATTAACCTGCTCTACCATAAAAGGAAATGGTGTGGATTCAAGATAACCAGGTTTGTTATCAGATTTGCGAAGTGGTGTATCGCAGATTGTACCGTCTAGATCAAAACAGTATTTCATATAACTCCATGTAAGAAAATTTGATGTACGCACTCTACCACACCATAACTTTCGCTATGAATATGATAGTTCCATAATGCATTTATAGATTCACCTCTGATGGTATTGTCAGGTTTGAATCCTGTCAATACACCATAATCGACTTTATTATCTTCACACCAATCAACACAATTTAACATGTTTATAGATTCACCACCAGAACTCATAATAATGACAAGCGAATCTTTTTCAACATAATACTCTAAAAATTTTTGATATGCTCTATCATATCCAAAATCATTTGTGAGCATTGTAATCATTGATGGATCAGACAATATAGAAACTCTCTTGTTATGGAATTTCATNTAGTCTTGTGATATATGAGAAGCAACAGAATTACTACCACCATTACCAAGTATGATGATTCTTTCATGTGTATGAAATGCTTTCTGAAATTTAAAAAACTCTACCTCCATATGAGCAGATTTAAGAGTTTCAATGTATTCATCAAAAGGATTCATACTATACTTCCATATACACCATTAGGTTCCACCCCTATTTTAACACAATTGAATGGAATATTCAACTGGTCCTTTTTAGAAAATGCTAAGAAGAAACCACCATTACCTGCACCGCATAATTTATGTGCAATTACAGATTCATTTTCAAACAATTCTTGATCCATTTCTCTTATCCATTTGTTCTTTAATATCGTTGATGATGTATTCTTTTTCTGTGTCCAACTATCGTTCATTAAATTTAAAAACTCATCATAATCTTTTCTATAAAATGCATCATGTGCTTTCTCAACAGTTTCTAATAGTGGTTTTGATTTCTCAATATTTGCAGTTACATCTTTTAAAATATTTCTAGAGTTTCTTGTTACACCAGTGAATATTAAATGTGTATCATACTCTCGAAATAGATCTGAATTCATAAAATTATATTTTACAATACCACCTTTTTTAAATTCTATTCTTTTGAATCCACCTACACCACAACCATAAGGATCTTGATAACCACAGTAAGGATTCATTTTTAATTCAAGTTGATATGCCATCTCACATATCTCTACATCTGTCATTGGTGTTTTGTAATACAATGAAAGACATTTAAGTAAACTAATGATATATGCTGATGAAGATGCAAGACCACTACCCTGCGAATATGCATCACTTGTCATTGATACATTGATGGGAGGTGTTTTGAAATAGTCAAGAACTATTCTAATTAATTCATTTCTAATTTTTCTTACATCATTTACTTCTTCTCTTTTCGAGTAGTTTATAATATACTTACCACCTTGATTGTATCCAAGTTTATCCTCATGTAATGTAATATAAGTTTTAAGATTACATGCAAAACTAATTACAGAACCATAACCATATCTTTCAACAAAGACTGGATTATCAGTTGACCCACCAAACAGTGAGACTCTCAGAGGACATGATGCGATATACATTACTTATACTTTTCTAAGTAAGGTTGTTTACTATAATATTCTTGCAGTTCTTCTTTAGTACACTTCTCTAAGTATTCCCATAGTTTCCAATTCTGATCCCAGTATGGATGTTGTGTCATTGATTGTGGATAAGAATTCATACCTCTAGAATGTTCAAGATGACAAATATATTCATCTATTCTATCAACTCGATATCCTAATGTTCTAAATCTATGTTCTCTTTCATAATCATCTGGTGCAGATCCCATGAAGTTTTCATTCTCCATACCACCTGCAAAGTAAACATCACGATTTAAAAATTGCACCCATCCAAATCCTGCATTGTCTATCCATGAACTACCTTGTAATATTTTAAGATCACAATCATTATTCAAAAAATCAGAAACTAATTGATCTGTTGCCCTTACACGATACTGCCAAGGTCCATCACCATATGGATATATCATATCACTCTCACCTTCTACAATCTTTCGACATGCTTCTTCATAGACATATAAAGGAAAGACTACATCACAATCATAGTTGACTATAACTTTTGTATTTGTCAAGACTAACATTTCATTCAATATCTTTTCTCTCAAAAAGATAGGATCATCAGACTGTTCAAAAATATAATTGATAGATGATATATCTCCACAATATTCTTTAACTTGTGGTAATCCAGACTTATCAAAGATAGATTCCTTATCTACTTCTTTGACTATTATATTAGTATCAAAATTAGAATTAAGATAACAAAGAATCGTAATTACATTTCTAAGTCTATCAGTAGATTCAATACGAATCGGAATGATAAAAGTNCAATCTTTTAAATCTTTTTTCATAGTAAAGTCCAACCCTCTGGATATAAGTCTTTGGTATCGTTGTTAGGATAAGCAGGTCCAAACCACATCTTAGGTGCAACTACTTTACCTCTACCACCTTGTAACCACGCACCCCACCAACTCATAGTACTATTCGCAATTATACCACCAGAACATAAAGACATCAAGCATAAGTCAATGAATGGTTCATATGATCCATCATCATACTTATCTTCTGGTATTGAGATAGCAAATCTATCTGGTTTAAATATCTCTTGCTCTTGTACCCACTCAGGAGAGTCTGAGCAAACAACAACAGGTACATCTTCTGGAAATAGTTCTAATGCCTTTTCGTAGTACTCAAGAGGTTGTGGAGGGTGCTGATCGGAACACTCTGTATAAGACCATTTAAAACCACGAGGATCTACTAAGTTAGGATCACCTCTACGAACATGTAAAAAGATAGGTGCAGAGTCTAAAGAATCTATCATCTCTCTACATGGTTCTAATATATCTTCATGAAATGTAAATTCTTTTCTTATCTCATCTTCAATATGTTTAAAATATTTTTCTGTCTGAAAGAATCCATTTAGACTTATATGATCTGGACATAGATCAAATAATTCTTTATCAAAATGGAAGTATCTTTCCCCTACAACTGGAGCATGACCATTATCTAATATCATCAGATTTCTTTCTTGAACTGATGGTAAGGTAAATGCTCGATCTAAACTATAGTTTTCTATTCCTTTGATATTAAATGGTGGAATACACCAATCATATTTTTTATTTGCTGCAATACCTCGAAGTGTTGCATATTCAAACATCTGGTTTCCCAGTCTGCCCATGTTACCAAGGTTGTTAAATCCAATCATAATCTGTGATACTTGTTGCTATATTTTTTACGGAGAATGGTTAGACCATTGTTCCAAGGTAGAGTTGACCACTCCCAAAACTGAGGATTCAGTTCTGCTACTGCACGGTATGGACCACCTTCTGCCCACTGACCATGAGTAAGAGTCAAGTCAGCATGGTAGAAAGGTTCAGTATTACCATACATGAGATCATGTAATAATATTATACTACTTGGTCCTACCAATTTGTCAAGTAATTCTAGTTGTTTCTTAACATGTCTATATGAATGCCAATCATCCACAAAGACAAAATCTATTTTTTTATTTACATCCCATTCTTCTAAAAATTTTATACTATCTTTTTGAACAAAAGTATAATGACCATTATTAGGTTTGTATTCTGATGGTTGATTGATATCTACAGACCACAGATGTCCTTCATTTAATTTTGCTGCTTCATATATTGGTTCTGATGTATGTCCTTCTCTTACACCCAACTCAACATATGTCTTACTTTTAGAAGCAAGTGCCATCGCAAAGATAGACACAAGATGTCGATCAGAATCTAATTCACCATGCAGTGCTTTATTTACGAACTTTTGCACTACTCAACCTCCTCTTAACATAATCTTGTGACTCATAATACCGTGAAAGATTTTCTTTTGATTGAGTTCTAATCCAATTCCATAACTGTGTGTTCTGTTGCCACATAGGATTATTAAACCATGAGTCAGCAGACCTAGAGTGTTCTAAATGATAAACATAATCGTTTACTCTGACAACTCTATTTCCTAGTGCATTCAGTCTATAATATAATTCGCTGTCCTCTGGACCCCATGCTTGAAAGTTTTCATTCATCATGTAAGAATGAATATAATTTTCTTTGCGAATAAACTGGCACCATCCTATAGTTGAACTACTCAAACTAACATATTTATCGAGTTGTTCAACATCTAATTTTGACTCAAGAAATTCATTACATATACTATTGTTATAAGTTACTGCCTTCTGATAAACACCACAACCATATGGATATACAGCATCACACTGCCCTCTCTTAATCATCTCGTATGCAAGTGTGTAACTAGTTACAGGTAACAAAACATCTGTATCATAATTACATACTATTTCAGTATCTGCTTCCTCTATTAAATCATTTAATATTCGAGTTTTATGAAAGAAATTATCCTTTTGTTCTTCGTAGATATGTTTGACTCTATGACTTATTGCACCAAATCTTTTACTGAGATAAGGTGATACAAGTTGTGCAAACTTTTGTTCTGTATCACATTCTTTTACTATGATCTTTGCATCAACTTTAGTTAAAAGATATGATAGAACAGTAACTAAATTTCTTACTCTATCCTCAGATTCTATTTTTACTGGAATTAAAAATGTTAAGTTCATACTTCTGGGGGAATAGGTGTAGGATCATTATGATGTTTATACCATCTTTGAGGTATCAAATCTTTTGTATCTAGATGTGCAACTTTTGGTCCATACCAAGGATCAGGTGCAATTACTTTACCTGCATCATTCTGTAACCATGCACCCCACCAAGACAAAGATGAATTAGCAATGATAGCACCACCACATAATGACATTAAACATAGATCAACATAAGGAACACTTGCACCATCTTCAAATGTTTCATATGATGAATCAGAAAAATGAAATCTATCTCCTTGTAACCACTCCTGACGTTTACACCAATCAATTAAATCTGATACAACTATGACATTTTTATCTTCTGGAAATTCTTTTAATGCATTTATATAATATTGTGGTTTACATAAAGGATGAGTATCCTGTAAGAGTTGGTATGACCATTTAAATCCATTTTCATCTAAATTAGGATTACCTCTACGAACATGTAAGAATATACAATTATCTCTACCACCAAGTGAATCTATAAACTCTTGACATGGTTCTAAATATCCTTTCTTAAAAGTATAATCTATTCTTATCTCTTCAGTAGCATTTTCAAAATATTTTTCTGTTTGAAATGTTCCTAAAAAATCTGTATTCGTAGTACAATTATTAAATATATTTTTTTGAAATGTTGTATCAAAACACTCTACAGTTCTATTCGTTGTTCTACCTATGTTCTCTGGTTTTACACCAGTCATTTCAAAACAATCAAATAGTCCATAGTTATGACGACTATAATCATCATCGCCAGGAATCATCCAATCAAACTCACGATTCTTTGCAACACCTCTAAGAAATGCATACTGAAACATTTGATTACCTAGACGACCATCATTACCTAATCTGTTAAATGAAATTGTCATTACTTACTCCACTCCTTAATAATCCAACGATCAGGAACTATATCTGATGTATCTAAATGTGTCATTGCAGATCCAAACCATTTCTTAGGATCAGGAGCAATAACTTTTCCACGATTATTCTGCAACCAAGCACCCCACCATGAGAAAGAACTATTTGCTATTATAGCACCAGAACACAAAGACATCAAGCATAAGTCAACTTGTGGTAATAATGTATTCTGCATCTTACCAAGACCATCTATAGTTCTATAATTATATCTCTCTACATTCTCATTAAATAAAAATCTATCTTGTTTAAAATAATCTTGTGATTTACACCATTCTAAATCATCAGTAAAAACGAAGCAAGGAGTATCATCAGGAAACTCCTTAAGGCATTCATCAAAGAATGATACTGGTAGTATTGGATGATATTGTTCTCTTCCTATATTATCAGATTGTCTTACATGTAAAAAGATTGGTGGTTTATCTAATGACTCAATGTATTCTTTACATGGTTCTAGATATCCTTTCTTAAATGTAAAGTCTTCATGAATCTGATCTACAATCTTTTCAAAATATTTTTCTGTTTGAAAATATCCTTCTAAATTAGAATTGTCTGGACACTCAGTAAGAAACTCAGGAATAAAACAATGATCATTCTCTTGAACATTCTGTCCATCTACAAATCCTAGATTCTCTGGTTTGACATTTGACATCTCAAAAGTTTCAAACAATCCATAATTATCTTTATGTTCATAATCTTCTGGTGGTATCTTCCAATCATAATTTCTTGCTGCAGCAATACCTCTTAGAGAAGCATACTGAAACATCTGATTTCCAAGACGACCATTTGATCCTAGTCTGTTATATCCAATCATAAATCTATATTGAAAAAGTATCCAGTTGGTTTAGAATATAAAATTCTATCATCACAAATATCTTTTAGTGAATCATCTAATACATGAACCTTATGTCCTGCATCTAATAAGTCTAAACATAAACGATATTGTTGACTCTCTTCTATTATATCAGTTCCTTTTTTATATGCAACAGATGGGAAAACAAATGGTAAGTTATTTTTATTTTTCTTAGTAAAGTATGTAAACAAAAACTTAGCATGTTCATCATTAAAGTCATCTGTTGTTTGACCTATGTTAAACTCTACTCCAACTTGATTAGCATATGATGCGAATGCACGATTATCTCTAGGAAAACATGGACCACCAAAACCAAATCCAAACTTCAAATATTTCTTACCGATTCTACTATCATTACCTATTGCTTCCAATACAGAATCTATCTCATCATCCAAATCAGACAATGCAAGAACTTGTCCAATCGTATTTGCATAACTGATCTTAGTTGTAAGGAAAGTATTAATCGCAATCTTAACTATCTCACCTGCCTTTGCACTCATGTAATGAATCGAAGGGTTAAAATTATAACCAAATTGTATTTGTTTGTATATCTTTTTTAATGTTGTTATATGTTCATGTTCATTAATATATTTTTCACCACAAATTAAAACTGTATCTGCATTTTGTAAATCTTTTATAATAGTTCCTTGTGCAATAAACTCTGGATTATAAAATACATTCACTCCAAATGTATCTGGATTCAAACTTAATTCTTCATAAATCTGATCACAATCTCCTGGATTTGTAGTGCATCCAATCACTAATGATTTATTAAATACTTCTGTTTCTTTTGCTGCAGTTTTAAAATCTTCTATGACTTTCCATACTGCACTTACATCATAACTACCATCCTCTAATGAAGGTGTCGCAACAAGAGTGAAAATAATATCACACTCACTAATGACTCTAATATTATCAGTTGTAAAATGTATGTTGTTTGCTTTCTCAAGATAGTAGTTAACATCTGGTTCACTACCGCTATATTTTTTCTCATTGAGATCATTAACGTAGTCAGGTCTTATATCAGATGCAAGAACATCATAACCTGTGTCTTCTATCAAAAGGGAAAGGCAGAGTCCAAGTCTACCTGCTCCAATCAATCCAATTTTCATAATTTGAATGTAGGAATAGGATTCATTTTATGTGAGTTCATGTTGTTAAAAGTTTCAAGTATTTTAACTGCATCACCAGTTCCACTTTCCATTGCTTCTTCTAGAGCAACATAAGTAGTTCCTAGTTGATCTTCATCAGTTCTTCCATCGTTCCACAAACCATCAGTTGGTGTTGCTTCTATAATTCTGGAATCGACTCCGAGATGCTTACCAAGTTCCCACACTTCTGTCTTATATAGATCCGCAATCGGAGCGATATCTACACCACCATCACCATACTTTGTATAGAATCCTACACCATAATCTTCTACCTTATTTCCTGTACCAACAACTATACCTTTATATTGTCCTGCAAACTGATAAAGAGTTACCATTCTTAATCTAGATCTTGTATTAGCAAGTGCATGATTATCAGTTGCATGCCTTTCAAGATCATATCTAAATGTTTCAAAAGTATTAGTAAGATTAATCTTTACTGCTTCAACATTAACATACTTTTCAGACAACCATTTAAGATGTGCATCAGATAGTGATTCTTGTTCTGAGTTTTGATGTATTGGCATACCCAAAGCAAATACATTATATTTTGTTTCTGCTGCAAGAGTAGATACAACTGCTGAATCTATACCTCCTGAGACACCAACAACAAAGACATTCATACCAGATGACTTCATATAGTCTACCATCCAATCTGATATATCAGTTTTTAATTTAGAGTAGTCTGTAATTCTATTCATTTGAAATAGTTTAGATAAAGATAATCTTCCGCAACGGGAAAATTAATTGAACGTTCAAAGTTATCCTTTATAACATCCATTTTAGAGTAATATAAGTCTTTTGTCAACATAGACAAATCAAAATCATCATCTAAGAATATGATTCCATCTTCATTAAAGTATTCAGTTACACCTTTACATCCATAGAATATAGGGATAGTTCCACAAGCAAAGCAATCAGTTAGTTTTTCTGTAAAGTAAGTATCGTAAACTGCATTCTCAATACCAACTGAGAACATATAATCTCTTAGTCCATCTTCCTTACATGATATCTCATTGAAACCACGACCATAAAAATCTAACTTATCTCTAAACTTATCTACAAATTGTAATCTTCTTGCATGACCTTCACACATTCTTTTATTAGATGCGATCATCGAAACCAACTTAGTTTTCTCATGCACCTTTCGATCTTGTACCCAAGGTACTGCATTGATAAGAGAGTAAGATATCTTTGGATACTTTGCACATAATTCTTTATCACAACTGAATATGCCATCTACTCTTGATGTAACAAATTCATAGTTATCAATAATCCATTGATAATATTGTGGTATGATTTGTTTTGATTCTAGTAACCAAATATATGTTGGTTTACCTGATGTATCATTCAGTGCATCTAATGCTCTTTGACTAACATATATGTTTACCTCTCCAGATCCATCATAGACCCACTGCACATGTTTCGTAGCATTGAGAGCAGAACTAGATGGTTCTAAATTATCACCACAGAATAAATTAATTTTATATTTACTCATAATTTTTTTTCATTTCATAAAATACTTTTGTCAAACCTTCTTTTACTGAAGTCGTAGATCTCCAAAACTTTTGTATGTAAGGATCTGATACATTTTTAGCATCTTTCTGTACTTCATCTTTAGATTCTGCTGCTTTAATTACAACTTCTTTTCCGATGTTGGAAAATAACTTTTGTATACTCTGTGCAATTTCCAATATAGTTGTGGAATTACCAGTAGTAATATGAAGCTCGTCGTCAGAAGTGAGTCGATCATAATTTCCCATGACGGCTTCCAACCCTTCGCAACAGTCTTCTGCATAAAGAAACTCCCTTGATTCAGTTCCATCTGTCATCATATCTATAACACCAGTTTCAAACCCTTTGCGTATGAAATCTGTAATGACATGTGCCTTTTCCATATCCTTTTCAATTCCATACACATTCCAAAACTTAACAATTAATCCACCTAAAGATTTGGTATATAACTCACCAACTCTTTTCATCACACCATAAGGTGAATAACTCATGTTACTCATTTGAGATGATGCAAATACAAATGGTTTATCATANTTTTCAAGAAGTCCAAATACATTTGCCATCATNCTTGCATTGTTATCAATAAACTTAAAAGTATGTTGATACTTCTTAAGATAGTGAGAACCACCAACATCAAAGGCAAGAAAGAATACAAAATGAGATCTCATAATTTGACGATGAAGTTCTGCATTTGGTATCTCTGTCATATCATGATGTAAACCATTNACAATATCAAACTCTAATACTTCATAACCTATCTTATTAAGATAATCAGTTAAATATGCTCCAATCTGTCCACCAGATCCTAAAATCAAAATTCTTCTGTTCATAATTATGCTCTTAAAGTTGACGCTACACCTTCTGGATGTCCTTTTAGTCTCCAGTAACTATCCCATTCGGGGTTTGCAACACCCCATTCACTTGTGTCCTCTAGTTTATCAGCAGTTACGTACTGTCCATTTAATTCTAATCTAGCAGGACCTGCTTCGGTGACTTGATATGTTCCCATTGCAGCATGAATAAAATCATAATTTTTATTCAGTAGTTTTTTGAATCCACTGAATTGATTATCTAATCCAATATAGATCTCACTACCATCTGCATGAGTTTCCATAAATGTTTCACCTATTTTTTTCTCATCTATAAACTTCTTTATAGTTTTAAGAACAGTAAGATCACTACCTTGACAATCTGAATAGTATAGATCTATAAAATCCACACCTTCTGATTCAAGATAATCACCTAAATTAATCGTATCTACTGTAATTTCTTTCAAGGTAGATGCATTAGAACCATATACCTTTTGAAATGCTTCAGATGATTCTCCTAGTCCACTTGCAACTCTATTGCCAGTAACATAAAATTTTGCAGTTCCTTTCTTATCTGAACAGGCAGCATTTACTAATGTTACCCATTCAAACTGATTGAATCTTCTTTTCAATTCAGAGAACATCTCTGGATCTGGTTCAAAAACATAAACAGAATCAAACTTATCAAACAAAGTCCAAAGACTTACACCTACATTCGCACCCACATAAACTAAAGTTGACATACTATACTTCTACTAACCCCTTCCTTAATTTACGAGATTGAACTTGCTCATCAATCCAAGCATAAGTCTTACGAATACCTTCTTCAAGTGTCTGTTCATAATCCCATCCTAACTTTTCTCTTACAAGATCATTGTTAGAATTACGTCCACGAACACCTAAAGGTGCATCTAACTTATGTCTTCTTGAAACTGCTTTACCTGCTACCTTTGCTGTAATATTTACGAGTTCATTTATGGATACCATCTCTTCTGATCCGATGTTGACGGGTCCGAGGAAGTTCGATTCCATGAGTCTTCTGGTTGCTTCAATACATTCGTCGATGTATAAGAAGGATCTCGTTTGCTCTCCATCCCCCCATACCTCGATGCCTCCTCCAACATCAGGTAAGTCTGCAACTTTTCTGCAGATTGCTGCGGGTGCCTTTTCTCTTCCTCCATCCCAGGTTCCTTCTGGTCCAAAGATATTATGATACCTGGCAATACACACAGGAATATTGTGATTACGATTGTAAGCGAGGTATAAACGCTCAGAGAAGAGTTTCTCCCATCCGTATTCTGAGTCTGGTGCTGCAGGGTATGCTGATTCTTCACGACAATCTGGATTATTAGGGTCAAGTTGATTATGCTCTGGATACATACATGCTGATCCAGAATAGAATATCTTTGTATAATTTCTACCATGCTCTCTATTCAACAATCTCTGTTGTTCTAATACATTGAGATTGATCATGACTGAGTTCTGCATTATCTCTGCATCATTCTCACCAGTAAATACAAAACCTGCACCACCCATATCAGCAGCAAACTGATATACTTCATCAAATGCGTGTACATACTTGTAAGGAATCTCTTCATAGAATTTACCGCCAGTACCTTTATATTCTAAGCACTTACGAACAAAGTCTGCTTCTCTAAGATCACCTTGTATAAATTCGTCTGCATATGTTGAGGAAAACTCTGGTCTCTTTAAGTCCACACCACGCACCCAATATCCTTCGGACTTGAGACGTTTTACCATATGACTACCAATGAAACCACCTGCACCTAATACTAATGCCTTTCTAGTCATGAATTTTTTATTGAATTACCAATATATGTATTATACCAAAAAAGACGGGAATATTCAACCCGTCCTTCCGTAATCGTCTTCTAATCTTACTATATCATCTTCTTCACATTTACCAGTTTGTGTCTCAATAAAAACTAAACCATTTGGACCTGCTGTTGCACGGTGTAATTCTGTTGGAAGAATCACCCAATGCGATCTGATAATCGCAGGATACTCTTTTCTATTTACTTGAACAATACCATCACCTTCAACGATGACCCAATGCTCTTCACGATGTTTATGATACTGTAAAGAAAACCTTTCATATGGATGAACAACTATTCGTTTAACTTTGTAATTGAGTTCATCAAGAAGAACTTCATAAGTTCCCCAAGGTTTCTTCACTATGTTCTTTTTTATAACAGGAGATGTCATCAGGATCTAACCATTTGGTGTATTCAAAATCTTCAATAGCATAATCAAGTTGATCGCTACTGTCTAAAAGATACATGTCGTTATATCTTTCTGTTGTGTCGTCGTATTTTTGTATTCTGTAGTCTGGAAAACCGTTTCTCAGAAGTCCTACTTCTACGTATCTATATGGTGATCTTTCATAAATCACTTTTGTTGTCATGAACCCTCCACTATGTCTTCTAAATCTTGTCTTATACATTCAAGGATAAGACTGTAATCTTTATCTGGATCTTCCCCATCTAAGATTATATCGTTCTGATAATGTCTACAAATTTTTTTATAAAGTTTTGGATATTTAACATCCAAGAATATGTCATTATTAATCGCATCAGTTAAAATGCTGATGTCTTTTCTAAACTTTGTAGTAAGTGTCATTACTTTAAAATGTTACCTTAGTATTATAGTAGAAAAAAGTGTGTTAGTCAAGAACTAACAACCGTCATCATGAGTAGTGTGAATCCGAATTAATTCGTCATCATCACTCTCAGTAACGATTGATTTCTTTTCTAGTTTCTTAGGTCTACGATTTCTGTTGGGTAATGACTCAACTTTGATCTTCATTTTATCTGAATAGTTTTTGAATCGGCACTTGCCTTACTTTATCTATAACATCAGTTTCGACTCTTTCAACAATTCTTTCTAAAATATTAACATCTAAATCCATGAACGGTGGAATGATGCCTAACATTCTTAACAATCCATCTACAAACAATGCAAGTGTAGTAAAACCAAGAATCATACTAATGACAGTTGCATCACGATTGTGCTTTGCCATTGATGCTTCATCAATCTTTACTGCCTCATCAACTGCTTCCTTTACAGCAGCAGAAATCAACGCATCCACTTCATCTTTAGTGTATGTGTACTTGCGTATTTTTTCCTCGGTAACTGTTCTCTCTTGAGGAACATCAGTTAAAGGAAATTCTGTAAACAATTGTTTGATCATAACGGATTGCTTTTTATTATGTATTATATCACATCATTTCGTAAGGACCACTATGTGGTCGTTTCGCCATCTTTTTATCTTGTTTCTCTTGTAAATCAGCAATCTTTTTTAGGGTTTCCTGACTTTTTTTAATTTCGTCTATCCTTTTTTGAACTTCATCGAGTTCTTTTTTGATATCCATTCTAGTTCTAAATTCTTCCCTTATGACCTCCCCACCTGTGAAAAGAGTGGTAGGTTGTAGGTCTAAGTACTTATATTTAGCGAACTTCAAAATCTAACCTACGAATTTTTCTTGCCTTTCTTTGCTGTTGCCAAGCAATATCAGAATCACTTAACTTGCTTTCATGTGTATTTTTCTTTATAGTATTCGATACAATAACAACTTGCGATAAGTCTTTTGCTGTGATTCTATCTCCAATTATTGAAGTCATATTAGAACAACCACAGCACTGACTCTTTCCGTTTGNATCACTAAGTTCCTTCCCGCAAACTTTGCACCTTACTCTTAACATTCTCCCAGTCCTTATCAAATTGTGCTAGTCCAGCATCTGTTAAAACATGCTTATACATCTTATCAAAAACTGAGGGCGGTATCGTACATACGTGAGCACCATATTCAAATGCTCTACCTACATCCCTTACATTCCTGATTGACGCTGCTAATATTTCTGTTTTAAGTACATGCTGTTTAGTATATATGTTTGAAATATCTTTTATAAGACACAGACCACCAAATGAATTATCATCAACTCTACCTACAAATGGTGATACATACGCTGCTCCTGCCTTTGCTGCTAGTATCGCTTGTGATGGTGAGAATATAAGAGTTACGTTAACTCTAATTAACTTTCTCGATAACTCTTTACATACTGCTAGACCATCTGGTGTACAAGGAACTTTAATTGTAGCGAATTCACCAAACTTATTTGCAAGTCTAGTTCCCTCCTCATACATTTCTTTTCTATTACCAACAACTTCCATACTTACATCTCTTAAACCCATATCAATTAGTTCTTGATATACATTCTCTGGGTCTCTACCACTCTTCATTATCAGTGTGGGGTTTGTTGTAATACCGTCTATAAGACCAGTATTATATCCGTTTTGTATAACTTGTGTGTCTGCGGTGTCTAAAAATATTTGCATTGAATTAATGATTAATGAAAAGAGGGAGGTTGGATTCCTGTATACCAACAAATAACGGGCATTACTACAGTAGTAAAATACGTTATTGCCTGAGACCCGATTGGTTGATCGGTTCTGCATCGCTGCAGCAGCACCACCTGTGTCTCATCACCTTAACCAGCAGTTGCCAGTAAGTTTATTCAGTCACTCCCATGTTGCGTCCAA
>FUFK010016361.1_pt1 | contig 17835 bp, 20 predicted proteins | sample 1021851 | NCBI WGS metagenome assembly FUFK01 (sample SAMEA51879418, study PRJEB19060) | metagenome | reverse complement strand
CTTAGAGCTATTTATTTAATTGCAAGAGCTAACTATAGACAAACTTGTGTTAATCTAAAAGATGGAGTGTTAGCTGACACATGGCATGAGCTTAATAATTTCCTAAGATTATGTGGAGTTGGCCTAACTGGAATTGTAAGTTGGGAACATTGTGACTCTGCTAAATCATTTAAAGGACTAAGAGAGATGGCAGTTAAGGGAGCTGAAAGTATGGCTGAAGAACTTAACATGCCAAGACCTAAAGCTGTAACTACTGTTAAGCCAAGTGGAACTTTATCTAAGATAATGGATACTACTGAGGGAGTACATAAACCACTAGGTAAATATATATTTAATAATATTAACTTTTCTAAAAGTGATCCTCTTGTAGAAAAATTAAAACAAAGTAATTACAAGGTTATGGATAACCCTTATGATGATACAAGTGTTTTAGTTACATTTCCTGTTTGTCATGACAATGTTGATTTTACAGAAGTAGATGGTAAAGAGGTTAACTTAGAATCAGCAGTTGATCAACTTAATAGATATAAGCTGTTAATGGAAAATTATGTTGACCATAACTGCTCGGTAACAATCTCGTATGATAAAAAAGAAGTTCCAGCAATAATAGAATGGTTACTTAAGAACTGGGATATTTACATAGGTGTTTCTTTTCTTTACAGAAACGATCCTACAAAGTCAGCTTCTGATCTTGGTTATCCTTACTTACCGCAAGAGGTAGTAACTAAAGAAGAGCATGATGAGTATGTAAAGCAATTACAACCAGTTGATATTAACTCAGCAAATTCATTAGAAGAGCTAAAAGATGATGAATGTGCAACAGGAGCTTGTCCAGTAAGATAGCTGTATTACTGGTTTTAGAAACATTTCATGGAACAATTACCTTACAAATTAGAAGATCTTATAGATGAACTCGATAAGATTTTTCCAAATGAGTGTCCAGATATAAAACTTACTGATAGAGAAGTGTGGTTTAAAGCTGGTCAAAGGTCAGTTGTTCAGTGGTTAATAACATTAAAAGAAAACGAAGAAAATAAGGAAGAATAATATGTGTGTATTTAGTGCTCCAAAACCCCCTCCTCCTCCTCCACCTCCTCCTCTTACTGATCCATCAGACATTGAGACACCTGAGTTGGTAGATAATGAAGCTCAGAAGAAAAAGAAAAAGGGAAGAAGCTCTTTAAAAACTACTGGTTCTGACACAGCACTAGGTGGTTCTTATGGTGGTTCTGGTTTAAACATACCTAATTAGAATGAGTGCATCAGGCAGATACGAAAAGTTAGCAACAGAAAGAGAACTTTATCTTGATAGAGCACGAGAATGTGCTGAGTTGACTATACCATCGTTATTACCTTATGAGGGTTTTTCTTATAGTAATGATTTATATCAACCTTATCAATCTGTCGGCTCACGAGGTGTAAACAATCTTGCAAGTAAACTATTACTTTTATTGTTTCCTCCCAACAGTCCTTTCTTTAGATTGTCTGTTGACTCAGAAACTAAAAAGGAATTAGTCAATCAGCCAGGACTTAAAACAAAAATAGAAGAAACTCTTGCTAATATAGAAAGAGAGATACAAGCTGAAGTTGAAAGCTCTGCTCTACGAGTTCCAATCTATGAAGCCTTAAAGCATTTAATTGTAGCTGGTAATGTTTTATTACACTTACCTAAAAAAGGTAGCTTAAGAGTTTTTCCTCTACATTCTTTTGGTGTAAAAAGAGATCCACAAGGAGAGATACTAGAGATCATTGTTAAAGAGATGGTTTCACCAATGTCACTTGATGAAGAGATAAGGCAGCAAGCTGATATTAAAAATCAAGATGAAGACGTTGAAGTATTTACTGTTGTTAGAAAAGATGGTGACTTTTATAATGTGCAACAAGAAGTTAAAGATGTAATTATTCCTAAGTCACAAGGAAGATACAAAAAAGAACTTTTACCTTTTATACCATTACGAATGGTTAGAATAGATAATGAAGATTATGGTAGAAGTTACTGTGAAGAATTTATAGGAGACTTAAAAAGTCTTGAGGGTTTGACTGAAGCGATGGTCGAAGCTGCTGCTGCCACATCTAAAGTTGTGTTTTTAGTAAGGCCTAATGCTACTACACGAAAAAGAGATATAGCTGAAGCTGAAAATGGTGCAGTTATTACTGGTCAACCTGATGATGTACGAGTTTTACAAACTGAAAAAAGAGCAGACATGCAAGTGTCTCTTCAAGCTATTACAAGAATTGAAGAACGACTAGCCTTTGATTTCTTACTTAACTCTGCAATACAAAGAAAAGCTGAAAGAGTTACTGCTGAAGAAATTAGATATATGGCTCAAGAATTAGAGACAGCACTTGGTGGTGTTTACTCTATTCTATCTCAAGAAATGCAATTACCTATTGTTAATATTCTTATGCAAAGAATGTCAGCAAGTGGTAAGATACCAAAACTTCCAAAAGACAAAGTAGCTCCAGTAATTATAACTGGTATTGAAGCTCTGGGTAGAGGTAATGATCTTAATAAGCTTAGAACCTTTATGACAGATGTAATTCAACTAGCTCAAGCTAATCCAGAAACAATTCAAAGAGTTGACTTTGGTGACCTGATAACTAGGTTAGCTACTGGTCATGGAATAGATACGTCAGGTCTAATTAAAACTGACGAACAACTAGCTGCTGAAGTTCAACAACAACAGCAAGCTATGCAGCAACAAATGTTAAATTCTGCTATGGAGAAAGCTGCACCTGGAGCTGTAAAAGAATATGCTAAAGCTTCAGCTCAAAATCTCCAGCAACAACAACAAGGAACTACAAATGAAACTGAGTAAGACCCTTAGTGATAAGGATAATCCAAAAGAAGAAACTAAGACTAAAGAAGAAAAAATTGAAGACCTACCATTATGGAATGCACAAACTGCTGTGCCAGGAAAAAAGTATCGTAATGCACATGGTTCAATAATTCAAAAGAGTTAGTCATGGTTGAAACAGTTACAATAAAATCAGAAGAAACTACTTCCGAAAAACCTCAAGAAGAAGTTAAGGAAGAAGCAACAACACAAGAACGACCTGAGTGGTTACAAGAAAAGTTTAAGTCACCAGAAGACTTAGCAAAAGCTTATGACTCACTTCAAGGTGAATACACAAAGCTTACACAAAAGCAAGCTGAACAAACAAAAGAAGAGCCGAAAGAACAACCTAAAGATGATACTTTAGAAATACAAGGTGAAAATGCAGAAGAAGCATTAGAGTCTGTCGGTTTAGATTTTGGTAAGTATTCAAATGAGTATAATAGTAATGGTAGTCTTTCTGACTCAAGCTATGCTGAGATGGAACAAAAAGGCATACCAAGAAATGTCGTTGACCAATATATTGAGGGTCAAAAGGCTTTAGTTGCAAATGTTCAAAACCAAGTCTACAATAGTGTAGGTGGTAAAGAACAATATGCAGAAATGGTTAACTGGGCAAAAGATAGTTTATCTAAAGATGAGGTAAATGCTTTTAACACTGCTGTTAACAGTTCTGATGTAGCTCAAATAAATCTTGCAGTACAAGGTTTAAAAGCCAGATATACAAGTTCAGAGGGCACAGACCCATCACTAGTTGGTGGTAAATCTGCTGTATCCACTGGAGTCGGATACGATAACTGGAGTCAAGTCACTGCTGACATGGCAAAGCCAGAGTATCGTAAAGATCCAGCTTTTCAACAAGAAGTTCAAGATAAGTTGGCTCGTTCCAAACTCTAATCAAAACCAACACAACCAAAACTCTCCGAGGAGAATACTTTTGCGAAGTAAGGTGTAGATAGAAAACATTTATATTAACTTATTTTATCAAGGAGATAAAACATGACTAATGCAACAGTCTCTAGACTCGGAGCAGTTAATGCAAATGATTCCTCTTATGCTAATGAGAATTCTTTATTTCTTAAAGTGTTTAGTGGTGAGGTTATGGAGTCATTTGAAAGAACTGCTGTAACAATGGACAAACATCTTGTCAGGCAAATATCTTCAGGAAAAAGTGCAAGCTTCCCAGTTATGGGTAGATCAAGTGCTTCTTACCACACTCCTGGAGCTGAAATCGTAGGTACAGATTTGAACCACAACGAGAAAATTATTCAAATCAACGACCTATTAATATCACATCACTTTATAGCATCAATAGACGAAGCTAAAAATCATTATGACGTAAGATCTGTCTACTCGCAAGAGATGGGTAGAGCACTTGCTTTCCAAATGGATAAGCACGTTTTACAAATGATGGTTGCTGCTGCAAACGAATCTACAGCTAATGTGGGTGATACAAATTATCCATCAGGTACAGTAATTACTGATGCAGATGCTAACACTAATGCAACGTCATTAATTAGTAGCATTTTCTCAGCAGCCGAAACATTGGATGACAACTATGTACCAGCAGAAGACAGATATTGTTTCTTAAAACCAGAACAATATTATCTTTTAGCTAATGGAACAAATGCTGTGAATGTTGACTTCTCAGGTCAAGGTTCAATCGCAACAGGACAAGTTCCTCAGTTAGCTGGTATTAATTTAATTAAAGTACCTCATCTACCAACTGCCAATGTTACTGGCACTGGTGTTGATGCTGGTGGTGCTAATGGACAACAAGTAGCTGCTGCTGCAAATACAGTTGCTATTATTTCACACCCATCTGCTGTGGGTACAGTTAAATTAATGGATCTTGCAGTCGAATCGGAATACGATATTCGCCGTCAAGGGACGTTAATGGTTGCGAAATATGCAGCAGGCCATGCAGTTTTAAGGCCAGAAGCTGCTGTTCAAATTCAAACAGCATAACACTACTCAATTAAGGAGCATCGTAATGGTGCTCCTTTTTTTAACTTAGGAATATTTAATGGCATTAACACCGACTAGTAAAATACAAGCTGTAAACATTATGCTTGCATCAATAGGCGAAGCTCCAGTTTCATCTTTAGATGATGCAACTCTTGCTGATGTTTCTATTGCTGAAAGCATTTTAGATGAAACAAATGTAGAGATACAATCTAGAGGATTACATTGTAATACAGAAATAAACTATCCACTGACTCCTAACACAGATGGAGAGATAGATTTACCAGCGAACTGTGTTTCTGTAGATACAACTGGCCAGTCGGTAACAACCGATGTCGTACAAAGAGGAACGAGGTTATATGATAGAGGGGAACGAAGTTTTACAAGTTTCAGCGGTACTCTGTTTGTTACTATGGTTTTACTCTTAGAATTTACAGATTTACCTCAACATGTAAGAAGATATATAACAGTTAAATCTGCACGAAGATTTCAAAATAGAATACTAGGATCACAAACTTTATCAGGATTTACTCAAGCTGATGAGAATGAAGCTTTACTATACTTTGAGCAATTAGAAGCTCAAACACAAGATTACAATGTACTTAATGACAACTTCACTACTCGTAAGATTGTTAATAGAGGTGTACTAAGACGAGCCTTGAGGTAACCAATGCCTTTAGTCAGTACATCAATACCAAATTTAATTAATGGTGTTTCACAACAGCCATCCACATTAAGACAACTTACACAATGTGATAGTCAAATTAATGGAGTTAGTTCAGTTGTTGATGGTTTACTTAAAAGACCACCAACAGAACATGTAGCAAAAATATCATCTTCATCATTAAGTAATGCAGCTATCCATGTTGTAAACAGAGACACAAGTAATCAATATATAGTTGTTGTTACTAGTGATAATGTAACTGCATCTGTAGTTGCTTATGATCTAAGTGGTAACTCTGTTACTGTTAACGTACCTAATGGTACAAGCTATTTAGTCTGTAGTAATCCCTCAACTGACTTAGAGTTTTTAACTGTTGCTGACTTTACCTTTATTATAAATAAAACAACTACAGTAGCTATGGGAACTGCTACTACGTCAGGAACTATTGTTGATGAAAAAAACCAATTCTCGCAACTTCCGACTTCAGGTGTAACTATTGGTGATGTCTATAAGATTATAGGAGACCCAAGTAATGAGTTTGATGAATACTATGTTAAGGCCACTTCTACTGGTGGTGATTATGAGGAAACTGTAAAGCCAGGTATTACTTATCAGTTAGATAATACAACAATGCCACATACATTAACTTTATCTAGTGGTGCATTTACTTTTGATAAAGCTACTTATGATGAAAGAACTGTCGGTGACGAAGACTCAGCTCCTAATCCAAGTTTTGTAGGACAAACTATTAATGGTGTGTTCTTTCATAAAAATAGACTTGGTTTCATATCTGATGAAAATGTAATCTTTAGTAGAGCTGGTGATTTCTTTAATTTCTTTCCTAGTACAGTTACAGCTTTACTAGATGACTCCCCTATTGATGTAACAGTCAGTCACACTAGTGTTTCTATTCTTAAAAAGGTTATACCTTACAATGAGAGCTTATTGTTCTTCTCAGATAAGACACAATTTATTTTAGAATCTAATGGTAATCTAACACCAGAAACAATTAGTATAACTGCAACTACAGAGTTTGAAGTTGATACAAATGTACAACCTGTTGGAGCAGGTAATAATGTTTACTTTGCATATAAGAAAGGTGCATTTACAAACGTAAGAGAATACTTTGTAGACGAAGATAATATCACAAAGAATGCTGCAAACATTACAGCTCATGTTCCTCAATACATTCCCAACAATGTAAAAAGAATGGTTGCATCTAATTCTGAAGATTCACTTTATGCAATTACTTCAGGAGATGTAAATAGAATCTATGTTTACCGATGGTATTTTACTGCTGGTGAAACAACAATAACAAGAGCTAAAAAAGCTCTATCAGCTTGGTCGTTTTATGAACTATCTAATAACGATACAATTCTTAATATTGATTTATTAGAAAACACTTTGTACCTAATTGTAGCTAGAACAGATGGTGTTTATATTGAGAAAATGGAGTTACAGTATCCCGCTGATACTGGTCTAGATTTTAATGTAAGGTTAGATAGAAAAACTTCTCTTACTGGTTCTTATGACTCAGGTACTAATATTACTACTTGGACTTTACCTTACCCAATTCCTACAAGTGATACAGTTAAGGTTGTAAAGTCAGGAGCTTGGTCTGCAAGAAAAGGTGTTGATATTCCTACACTAACTCGATCTAGTACAACAACAGTTACAGCTACTGGTGACTATAGTGCATCGGCAGCTCTAGTAGGTATTCCCTATACATTTACTTATCAATTCTCACAACAACATGTCAAAGAAAAGAATGCTACTATAACAGTCAACTCTGGTAGGTTGCAGTTAAGAACTATGAGTATTGACTATGAAGATACTGGTCACTTTGTAATTAACGTAACCCCTAAATCTAGGACTGCTAGTAGTTATGAATTTAATGGAATTGTTGTTAATGAAGCTGATAGTTTAATCGAAGAGGTTAGACTTGATGATGGTACATTTAGATTTCCTATTCTGTCTAAAAACGACAGAGTAACTATAACAATAACTTCTGATAGTTATCTTCCTTGTGCTTTTCAAAAAGCTGAGTGGGAGGGTTTTTATACTATCAGATCACAAAGAATATAATGGCCGAAGTAATAGAAGCAACTAAAACTCATGCTGTAATACTAGCTCCTCGTTTAAGAAGAGAAGATATTGAAGAGATACGAGCTATGAATGGTCATAAACCTATCGATGCTCTTATGGGTGCATTTACAGCTCCTAATGCTAAAGTGTACACTATTGTCAATGGTAATGAAATCATAGGGATGTTTGGTGTTTCTGATTGTGTCAATGGTACTAATTATGGAGTTCCTTGGATGTTAACATCAGCATCAATAAAAAGCATATCAAAAGAATTTTTAAGAGAGTGTAGAACTTGGGTAGATCACTTAGGTGAAAAATATCCAGTCTTATATAATTTTGTTCACGACAAAAATAAGACAGCTATGAGGTGGCTACAGTGGTGTGGCTTTGATGTAAAGTTTCAAAGACCTTATGGTATACGAAAAGAAAATTTTTATTTATTTACAAAGGAATTAAATAATGTGTGATCCTATTGTCGGTGCTGTTTTTGCAGTAGCTTCAGGAGCTTTTAATTACATACAAGCTGAGAACGAAGAAAGAGCAGCTAAAGGTAGAAATGCTGTCTTAAGAGCTAATGCAGATGCAGCCTATAGAAGAGACATGGCTATCTTAGATAGAAGACAACAAGAAGAAGCTGAGAAGTCTGGACAAGATTTATTTGAAGCTAGAGTAGAAGCTATGGAAAANCGAGCTACTAAACAAGTACGATTAGGTGAATCAGGTATAACTGGTTTGTCAGTAGATGCAATTTTAGCTGATACAGAAATGCAAGCTGGCATGGCTAACCAAACAATTCAAAGAAACTTTACGAACACTGTAGCTGCTCTTAATGATGATAGAACAAGAGCTTATGCAACACTTGCAAATAGATATGCACAACAAGAACAGCCAGTTGGTGGTAACATCTTAGGTTCTCTCATATCTACTGGTGCATCAATAGCTGCTATTCCTGGAATAGGCGATGCACTAAAAATACCATCTGTAGGCAGCTCGGCAATCACAGGAAATTTAAGACCAAGTAATTTTGGAACACCAGGAATGAATTTTGGTGGTGGTAATCAAGTAATGGGGTTCGCATAGATGGCAAAAAATAAACCAGTTGGTAACTTAAAACAACCAGGACTACAACCTCAAGCAAGACCTATAGATGCTTTTGCTGGAAGAGGTACTCAACAAGCTGGCACAGGAGCTGGTCAGTTAGCAGAAGCTTTAGGTGTAGCTGCTGAAGTTGTTGAACAAAAAAGACAAGAAAAAGAAAAAGAAGATCTAGAAAAAATTGATTTCTATGTTAATGAGTTTAAAAAAGATGCAGAGCTTGGACTAGCTAGTAAGACACAAGTAGGAGAAATATTTCCTGATTTATCACCTAGAGTTAGAGCAAGAGTTGCCGAGGGATTAGGTGCTCAATATGCAGAGAAGTATTTTGATGAACAAATACAAAAAGTATTATCAGACGAAAACATAAAGTTTAATCCTGGTGCACGATCAGTATTCTTTAACGATTTAAGACAAGATATTTCACAACAAGTAGAGGGTAGAGAGTTTTTTGCTCAAGGAGCATTATCTACAATAGAGGGTCAGATCAGACAGTACAACTTACAGTTTAGATCAGAACAAGCAAAAAGAGATATACAGATACAAAATGATGATTTTAGAAGAAAAGTAGCTTTAGTAATAAGAGGTAACTTAACATCTGCTCAACCTACTTCATTAAAAGCAATAGATGATACTTGGGCAAAATCTTCATCTTTAGATGCTATATCAAGAAGAGATGGAATAGTTGAAACTGTTTTAGATGTAGCTGAAAGAATTGCAGATGAGACTGGTGACATTACACAAGCAGTAAAGGTGCTAGAGATGATACCAAAGGGAAACTATTTAACACCTGATCTTAAACAACAAGTCGCTGCTAAAGAACAATCTATAAAACAATCTATTTATACAATAGAAGCTGCTAAATTTCAAGCTGAAGAAAGAAAAAGAACTTTAAGAATAAGACAAGAACAACAAGATTTATATACCAAAAAAGAAAAAAACCCTAATCAAAGAATAAATCCCTTAGATTATGATCCTGCAAATAGAAATTTAATAGATTTTTTAAATACAGAAGACCCAGATGAAGTTGATGCTCAAACAAGTTTAATTAACAGTACAAGACTTGAAACACAAATAGTTGGTTCAACAATAACTGGCGATATACCACCCTCTCAAATATTAGAACAAATAAAAGATGCAGAAGATATTAATAAGCCAGAAAAAATAGCTTTAATGAAAAAGGTAGAATCACTTGCTAATGGTGCAAAAAACCTAAAAAACAATCCTGAATATGATAGGTATTTCAATGTTGTTACTAATTCTCATGTAGCACCTTTTACAGCTAGCCCTTTATATGAGTTGCTTCAACAAAGGGTAGACTTACAAAGTTGGGCACAACAATATTATGATGATGCTGTTGATGAGCTGTTGTTATTTGTTTATGAAAATAATGGAAAAGATTTTAACAATGTCAGTCCAAAAACTTTACGAGAACAAGTATATCAAAAAGCTTCTGTTGCAACAAAAACAGCACTAGAAAAAGATTTTGGTTTTATAAAAACATTAGATAATAGATCAGCAGATCAGAGAAATGTCTCAACTTTTGACATTCCAGCTCCTGATTTTGAGATACCGACACTATAATGGTTAGAAAATATACTGATCCTAGAAGTGGTAAGAATTATAATTTCAAGGATGAAGACCTTACTGTTCAGCAAATGCAGGAAAAGATTGATGCTTATGAGAAAACACAAGCTCCACAACAAGCTGAAATTCAACAACCTCCTAAACCAAGTTTTGATAAAATGTATCAAGACCCTGATACAGAAAACTCTACCAATGATGAGTTTTTAAAAAACGATCCTGACTTTATCGATGCTTCTAAAATAATATTTAGAATGAACCGAGGAAGAGACTTTAATGGCACTGACGAAGAAGCTGGTGAGTATGGACTTAAACAAATGGGATGGTTTAATTATAATCTTGGTGCTACAATGTTTAAAGCTAATTACATTAGAAGAGCTTCAGATGAACAAAAGAAAGCTTTCCTATATATGATGGATGCCTACGATGATTTAGGTTTATCTTTGTCTGGTACAAAAAGAGCTGTTACTTATATGGGTGCAGATTTAACTAATTGGTTAAGTGTAGGAACACTAGGCATCGGAGTTGGTGCTAAATTTGTTGCAAAAAAAGCAATGAAGCAAAAGATTAAAAAAGCACTTAAATCATCTGTTGGAACAGGTGTTATGATAGCAACTGAGATGGCAACTTTTGCAGCTTTAGAAAATGTATCAAGGCAAACAGTTGAAGTTGCTGGTGGTAAAAAAGAAAAGATAAGTGGAGGTGAAGTTGCTTTAGCTACAGCTATCGGAGGTGCTTTAGGTGGGGTTGGTTCTGTAGCAGTAAAGACAGTAAAAAACTTATTAGATGCAAAAAAGGCAGGTAAAGAATTACCATCAGAAAAAATAAAAGTAACTGATGAAGAAAAGAAACTTTTAGAAGAAGAAGCTATCCTTAGTTCTAACCCTATTGCAAATAATCTAAATGACATAGTAAGAAAGATTAAAGAATTAACAGATGGAGCACCTGTTGGTGTTAAAGAAGATGGGGTTCAAAGTAGAAGAGTTGTTAGTAAAATTGTTGAAGCTGTAACCAAAGATTTTGAAACATTAGGTTTAGATGAAGTAGATGAGTTACATAAGCTATTTGGAACTGAATTAAATGAAGCACAGAGTCAGTTGTTACAAAAATCATTAGCAGAAGCTAGAGACACTGTTAGTTCAAAACTAGTAAAAACATTTCAAATATTACAAAATACAACTGATGAAACATCAAGTAGAAATCTTATAGATCATTTTAAAAACTTAAAAACACTTGAGGATAAACTTGCTAAAGTTGATGATGATTTTAGACAATCATCAGGTAGAATATTAGGTCAACTACAAGATAGAATTTTTGCTGGTTCTTTGAGTAAAGTAAAAGCTGGGGATGTTATGCCTGATGATCCAACAGTAAAATTAACAAAGAAACAACAACAAAATCTAAACCAATTTATGGATGCTTATGTAAGACGATTACATAAAGCAAGAGTTAATCCTTTAATAAAATCTTTAAACAGACAAATTGATTCAGAGTTTGAAAGTGGGAATTACACAAAAGTCGTAGAGCTTAAAGAAAAGCTTAGAGAAGTAGAAGAGGAACTTATACAAAAATCATTTGAAGCTGATGGTTTACCTAAGAAAGTTTACAACGATATCATACAACCAGTAAATAGATTAGTGTCAGAACTTATGATTAGTAATGCACTAAGTACAACATCATTAACAGTTAATGGTATACCATCATTTTACAGAACTGCATTGAATCCTTTGTTAGAATTTTTTGGTAGAGGTGATTATAGTATAGCTGCTATTAAAGGTGTAACAGCTCAATATGGTGCATTAAAAGAAGCTGCTGGAGCAGGGTTTAAAGCTTTTCGAGCAGCATTAAAATATGAAAAAGCTTTTCTTACTGATACTTATGATAAGTTTATGGAGTTTGGTGGAAAGAATTTACCCTCTATTCCTAAAAGGTTTGGTGCAGGTTTAATAAGAACTTTTCCTAGACTTCTATTAGCAACTGATGCTTTCTTTGAGCAGACAACTTACAGAGGTTACATAGCTGGTCAAGCTGCTGAAGAGTTTACTGAAAAGGCTCTAAATGATAGAAAGCTTGGTATAAAGTATGTTAAAAGTAAAAAGTTTAAAGAAGACCTTAAGAGTCACATAAAAAAGACAATAGATGAATCTTTGGAATTTAAAAAGACTGCTATTGATGCTCTTATAAGAGATGGAAAAAACAGAGGTTTGTCTGGTAAAAAACTAGAAATATTTGTAAAAAGAGCAATAGATAAAAATAAAGAGGGAATGAAGACTGGACTAGATACTGAGGGTTTAGATTTTACAAAAGACTTTTTATTTAAAAGAGAATTTTCTGGAAAAGGTGTTGTTAGTAGAACTGCAANAAGATACGAAAATTTTGTAGCTNGGCATCCTATATTTAAAGTTGTNGGACAGTTATTCTTTAGAACTCCAATAAGAGTTATGGAAGTTGGTGTTAGGATGACACCTGGGGTTCAGTTTTTAGCTCCTAAATATCTAGCTGACTTGCAAGGTAAAAATGGAATCAGAAGACAAGCAAGAGCTAATGGTGAAGCATTGTTTGGATATAGTGTTGTAGCTGCTGCTATGTCTTTATATATAACTGGAAATGCAACTGGTAGTATTACTGCTACAAATCATAGGCTAAGAAGACAGTCAGAAGAGTATGGTGATTTACCTCCCTACACAATTAGAATTGGTGATCAAGAAATAAATTATAGAAATTTAGATCCTATATCTACTCCACTAAAAATACTATTTAATAGTTTTGATTATTTAACTAACCTTGAGATGAGAAGAGAACAAGGTGAATTTGTTAATGCATCAGTATATAAAGAAACTTTACAGTATATACAAACTGCATGGTTCGCTATAGTAAATACAATAAGAGATGCAAATTTATTTGGTGGTATTGATCAACTGTTAAAACTTACAGATGAAATAGATGACACTAGTAAAGATAAAGAATATGATGTAATGGAATGGTTTACATCAAAAGTAAGATTGCTTATACCAAAAACAGCTCAAAATGTTGCTTACCAATTTGATGATCAACTTAAAGATCCCCAAACCTTAGAACAGTATGCTATGTCCATGTTTAAATCTGGAACGATTGCTAACTCATATACACCTTTAGGAAGACCAAGAAAAATACACAATCCATTTATGTCTAAATTTGTTGGACTAAATGTAATGGACACTAAGATAAGAAAAGAAGCTGTAACGAAAGAAGAGTTATATGCAGAAAGATATTTAATAGCTGCTGGTCAGGCTACTGGTACAAATTTTATACCACAAGTAACTCATAGGTTCTTACCAGGAATACAACTTAATATAACTAAAACAGCCGATGGTAAAGAAACTCTTATGGATCGATATATGAGAAAAACAAGAGAGCTTAGACTCGTTGAAGTTGTTAATGCTTATGCAAGAGCTGGACTTCCTTTTGGTACTCAAGATGTAGCTAAAAGAGGAGCTGGGTTTACAAAAGTTAAGGCTGCTATTCAAAGAATTAGAGACCAAGCTATGCTTCTTACAATAATAGAAGAGGGTAAGACAGAGCAAAACAAAGATTTATTTGATAAGTTTATTAACAAAGAGGTTTCTAAATCACTTGCAAAAGCTGGTATGAATGAAGTGCCAGCTATCTTAAACATACTTAAACAACAACAACAATAAGGAAAAACTATGGCTTTTGCTTTAAATCGTTATACTGGCGATAACAGTACCACTACATTCAGTGTACCTTTTAGTTACCGATCAACTGATGATGTTGTCGTAAAGGTAGCTGGGGTTACACAAACAATTACAACTCATTACAGTTTTCCCACTTCTAATCAAATACAGTTTGTTACAGCTCCAGCTCAAGATGCAATAGTTGAGATAAGAAGAGCTACAAGTCAATCTACAAGACTCGTTGATTATGCTGCTGGTTCTGTCTTTAAGGAATCAGATTTAGACAACGATAGTATTCAAGCTTTTAATATGGCTCAAGAGTCTATTGATATTGCTAGTGATGCTTTAACAAAAGACAGCACCGATCAATTTGATGCAACAAGTAGAAGAATCAAAAATGTTACTGATCCAACAGCAGCTCAAGATGCAGCTACTAAAAACTATGTGGACTCTAGTGGAGCTAGTGTAACAGTAGGAACAGTAACGACAAACACTCTGAGTGCTGGTAGTAGTGCTACAGTTGCTATTACAAACTCAGGAACGACTCAAGCTGCTACTTTAAATTTCACACTTGGCATTCCAGTTGGTAACACTGGTGCACAAGGAAGTGCAGGTGTCAATGGTGAAACTTCACTTGCTGATGCTACAGCATTGGCTATTGCTTTAGGTTAAAGGAGAAAACATGGCAAACACATTTAAAATAAAAACTAAAGCTGCTGTATCGAACAGCTCTTTAGATACAATTTACACTGTACCCAGTGCAACGACTACGATTGTTTTAGGGATGTCTTTATGTAACATCACAGGTAATGCAATCACAGCAGATGTGCAACTGGTTTCAGATACATCTGATACAGAAACAAATGCTAATATCTTTTTGTTAAAATCAGTAAGTATCCCAGCAAATACAACATTAGAAGTCTTTGGTGGTCAAAAGTTAGTATTACAAACAACCGATGTGGTTAAAGCTCAAGCATCAGCAGGATCTGCTTTAGACATGTCAGTATCAATCATGGAGCAAACATAGAATGCCTTATCTGGGGTCAGCACCAACAACATCGTTTCAGACACTAGCTAAACAAGATTTTACTACAAGTGCAACATCGTCTTATACGTTATCTAATTCAGTAACAAGTGCTAACGACATAGCTTTATTTATAAACAATGTAAGACAAGAACCAACTTTTGCTTATAGTGTATCTGGTACTGCATTAACACTTACAGCCGCAACTACAAGTTCAGATGATATGTATTGTGTATATTTAGGTAGAGCAGTAGGTACAATAAATCCTGCTAGTGGTAGTGTAGGATTAGGAGAGTTATCAGCTACAGGAACAAAAGATGCTACAACATTTTTACGAGGTGATAATACTTTTGCAACCCCAAGTATTTCTGGTGCTTATGAAAGTGCATTGTTACATGTAGAAGATCAAAAAACATCAGGTACTACTGGAGGTCAATCATCTGGAACAAATGTTTTATTTGCTAGAGATTTAAATACAGTTGTTACTAATGAAATTACAGGAGCATCTCTTAGTAGTAATCAAATTACTTTACCTAGTGGTAGTTATTATATTCATGCAGAATCACCATATGCAAAAACAAATATTGTAAAAGCATATTTATATAATGTTACTGATTCTAGTAAAGAAATTATAGGTACTAGTGAATATAATAATCAAGGTGTTTTTAGTCAAAATAAAGCTACTGTCGTAGGAAGATTTACAATCTCAGCACAAAAAGTTTTTGAACTTCAAATGTTTGTGGGAGCATCTAATAGTCAAAATTTAGGTGTTGCTTCTAGCATTTCAAGTGAAGTTGAAAAATATACAGTAGTTAAAATATGGAAGGTAGCATAATGCCATTAAGTAAAATATTATCAGATTCGTTAGCAAGTGGTGTAGGACAAGGAGCTTATGAAACAGCATTGTTTCATGTAAGGCAAGAAGAAAGCAGTGGTGGTGGAAGTGGTAGTATGTCTACAAGTGCTTGGAATACAAGAACTCTTAATACAGTAATGACAAATGAAATAACAAATGCATCTTTAAGCTCAAATCAAATAACTTTACCAAGTGGTACTTATTATATTTATGCCTATGGATTGGGATATGCTTGTCAAAAACATCAAACAAAATTATATAACACTACAGATTCTTCCGATGTATTACTAGGTAATAGTGGTCAGGCACACCAAACTTATGGTCAAAATACACATAGTATTGTAAGTGGTCGTTTTACCATATCAGCTCAAAAAGTTTTTGAACTACAATCAAAATCATCAGTTGCTAAATCAAATAATGGAATGGGTGTTCATGCAGGACTCGGAACAGAAGTTTACACAGATGCAAATATATGGAAAATAGCATAATGTTAACAATAAAAAAGAAAGGAGAGTAACATGGCTTGGGTAAAAATAGTTGATAATGTAGTTACACAGAAACAACCTTACCAAGAAGATGGCTTTGAGGAAGTTTCTGATAATGTAGTATGTGGTCAAATAAAGCAAAGTGATGGCTCTTTTGCTAATCCAACTCCACCAGAGTTGACATATGCAGAGAAGCGAGAACGAGAATATCCACCAATTCCAGATCAGTTAGATATGCAGTATCACGATACTGTTAATAATACAACTACTTGGAAAGATGCGATTAAAGCTATTAAAGATAAATATCCAAAGGATGGTGAGTAGTGCCTTACATTGGTAAACAACCAGAAATCGGAGCATACAAAAAGCTAGATTCTATTACAGCAGTTAATGGTCAAGCAGCTTATACTCTACAGTATAACTCTGCTAACTATAATGCTGCTTCAGCGAATCATCTCATAGTGAGTCTAAATGGGGTGATACAGGCTCCACAAGATTCATATAGTGTTTCTGGCAGTACCCTTACTTTTGCATCTAATCTCAGCACAGGCGATTCGATAGATTTTATTCTAGCTTTAGGCGATGTTTTGTCTGTGGGGGTGCCGAGCGACAATACCATTACGAATGACAAGTTAGCTACTGCACCGACTATAATTAGTAAAGGAGATGGTGGTAGTATAGATGGAGCCATACAATTAAACTGCTCTCAAAATTCTCATGGTGTTAAGATTGCATCTCCAGCACACTCGGCTGGTCAATCATACACTTTAATCTTTACCTACAGGAAATGTAACTGCTGATAAATTTTTAAAAGTAGCTTCTGTATCAGGGTCAGGTACAACAGGAATAGGTCAATTATCTTTTGCTGATGCTGGTGGAAGTATGGCATCTGGTTTTGCTAATACAGATGTGAACCAAACTATTCAAAGCACTTCATTAACAGATTTAACTAATGTTACAGCTTCAATCACACCATCTTCTACTTCAAGCAAAGTTTTAATTGTTGGAAGAGTTCAATCACAAAGTAATAGTTATGGTGTTGGTTTAGGAATTGTAAGAGGTTCAACTGTTATTTACGAAGATGAAGCTACCTCTGCAACATATTCAGGAGATAGTGAATATGTTATAACTCCATTTTCATTTATTGATAGCCCAAGTACAACATCATCAACAACATATAAAATACAAGTAAAAACATATAGTGACTCACACATCTTTCAAGCTGGTGGAGATTCAAATATATGTTTAGTAGAAATATTAGGATAAAAAATTATGAGTGATATAGGAAAAGCAATAAATCTAATAAATCCAAATGCAGAATTTACATTTATTAATGATGATTTAAGCACTATAAAATGGTTAAATGGTACAAAACCAATATCTATTACTGACATAGAAAATAAAGTAAATGAGATTGCATATCAAAATAAAAGAAAAAACGAATATCCATCAATTCAAGATCAATTAGATATGCAATATTGGGATAATGTAAATGGAACGACAACTTGGCAAGATGCAATAGCAAAAGTAAAAGCAGATAATCCAAAGGGGTCTTAATATGGCTCT